>Ga0172381_10003647_pt1 | contig 16229 bp, 15 predicted proteins | sample Leawel6488metaG_FD_119754 | JGI IMG/M metagenome (GOLD analysis project Ga0172381, IMG submission 119754) | Leachate microbial communities from a municipal landfill in Southern Ontario, Canada - Leachate well 64-88 metaG | ecosystem: Engineered > Solid waste > Landfill > Unclassified | place... | reverse complement strand
ATCTGATTTCTTTGGCTAAAGCAATCGCTTCAGGTATGTTCGCGTCCTTCAATGGCAATATCCTGACTTGAGTCGGAGACAGCCAGAGAGGAAGTACGGGAACCGGTTTTTTGAGGGCGTCTTTCATAAATAGCATTAGCCACCTCTCGATTGTCCCCAGGGAATTATGAATAATAACACCTGGTTTTAACTGATCCGAGTCGCTATAATTAATTCCATAACTCAGGGGGTTATCATAGTCGAATTGGAGGTGGAATAGCCGATCGCCGTCCTCATTGGTTGAAAACGATTTGATTTCCCAATAAAGACGTTTTTCGGGAACAAGTTCGATGACGATTATGTCGTCTTGCTCTTTGTGCGCTAAAATTGCTTCTTCGTACTTACTAAGTAAATTTTCCGGAATTTTAAACCATTCAATATTTTTATTGGAAAAAATTTTTTGAATCGTTTTTTGTTTTTTCAAAATTTCGAAATATTCATTTAGAGCTGATTCTTCGTCGGCGCAAAAGGAGTGGTGGTCGAACAGGAGAAACTCGCGGGCTTTCTTAATGCCTGCGAGTTCGCCGCTTAAAACATAGCGACAACAAGGCGTTTTTTCATATATTCTGAGCGGCAAAGAATCCTTGTTGATTTGAGCGCTAGCACAGATATGAAATAGACCTAAATCTGCGTTTGGTTTAAGCAGGAAGGATTCGTCATCAGGTGAACGGACAGAATAAACTCTGTCCTCGAATAACCTTAAATGTTTTTCTTCCCCAGTCAATTTATAGATGAAAGGGGTTTTTATTTGAAAAGCATTTAAAGTATTTTCTAGATAATCAGTTATGAAATCTTGGATTAGACTAGACATTAATTGACCGCGAGGAAGCAGGGAATAAAAACCTTTACCACTAAGAGTAGCTGGCTGAATAATTTCCATTTCTTTCATTATCGCGCTGACGTCAATTTTATTTTGGCCAAATCCAAGAAAAACATAAGGATCACTTTCCAGGGGTATTCTTTGGTCCCCGGTAAAAATTAGGTATTTTTTTGGTCCTGTTTTCATGGCACTTTCAGTTTTTAAGGTTCATGTTTTTGATTAATTATATTATTATATTTTTGCTAATTTGTCAATTTAAAAATGGCGTTAAAAAATAAAAAAAAGCCGCTTTGTAGCGGCTTGAGTGGTGTGTAGTTTTTTATAAGTTTTCCAGGAAGTTTTTGGTGAAAGCGGTGAAGGCTTCCACGTCTTCGAAGTTATTGGCGAAGCCAAATGATGCCCTAATGGCGCCGATGGCTTTGTTATCCGAGTACTTCCGTAGTTCTTCGATGGTCATAGCCGTTAAGGAAACGGCGTTGTTGTAGAAGTTCTCGAAGGATTCTATTTCGTATCCGAAGACTTTTTCGTTAACTCCCGGGTTGCAAAAGCAACCGGAGCGGACATAGACTCCGTTAGCGTTGGCAGCTTGCTCAAATATCCAGGCGTCAATGATTGTGTCGCCCTTCTTTATGCTGAAGGTAACCGTGTCGTTGCCCTTAGCACTATGAATGACAACAGAATTGCCGTTTACTTCCAGACCATTTAATTGATCGTATAGCCAGGAGGCCAGGGATTTGGCGCGGGCACCGATGTTTTTCAGTTGGCTCAGAAATTCGAGCCCGTTTTTAATCTGCGGGATACCGGCGAAGTTAATGGTCCCGTCTTCGTATCTGGCATAGCCGATTGATTCCGGTGCAAAGAAATCCTTCATTACCGAGACCAGGAGAATGCTTCCGCCGGCAAACCAGCTCTTACTGAGTTTGGCGTACATTGATCTTTTGATGATCAAACAGCCAATCCCGGTCGGATAGCCAAATAACTTATAGAAAGAGATGGGCACGAAATCCGGCTTAATGATGCTCAGATCGAGCTCATTATTGGCTACGAATGCAGCGGCGTCCAGAAGGACGTCCCAGCCCTTTTCGTGGGCTGTTTCTATCCAGTCCAGGGAATGCAGTGTCCCTGCGTAGTTGGATTTAGCTGGATAACAGAACAAACGGTTATTGTTTGATCTGGGGTAAGAAAGAGAACGCATAAGCGCTTCCTCGTTGAGGGTCAAATCATTGTTGATCGGACTGTAGCGAGTGATTGCCCCTTTTCTTTTCGCAATCTCCCGCAAGCCATTAACCGAATTATGGTTATCAGCTGTGAGGAGAAGCTCACCACCATCGAACATATAGTGCTGGAGTAGCAGTATCGCTCCGGTGGCGTTAGGGGTGAAAATTACTTCATACTCGTTAGGGTCGGCATGAAAGAAATCTAAAACGGCCCGGCGGGTCGCTTTTACTTCTTCCATGGCAAACGCAGATGGGGAGTGGTGGGAGTGTGGATTCCCAATCAGGTTTTCCGTCAGAAACTTTGCGCCTTCCTCAATCAACTTTTTTGGAGGCAGGGCCGCTCCAGTCCAGTCGGCGTACGCGCCTTTTAACGCTGGATAATGGGTATTTCTAATTTCATCCAGGGCATGATTTTCATACCCCGGGTATTCGGCCATAAATTGGCTCTTTGCGTTCGGGTTATCGTTCATTCTTTCTTTTTTTATCTGGTTTAGGAATTTGGTTTCGAACTAAATAATATTAAAATGTTAAAAAACTATTTTAACCTTACACTATAGCATTTTGGTATCTTTTTGTCAATAGGTATAAGTTGACAAAAGTATAGTATAATACTATACTTTTTTGTTACCCAAATACCTTGAAAATGAGTCAATAAATCAGTAATAATCCCGTTAATAAACGCAAAAACATGTAAATCGAAAATGAAAACCTTAGAAAGAAACACTGAGCTCAGTCTACAGGAGTTATTGGATCGTTTGGGCCGTAATGACCAAAAACATCCAAGTTGTATGTTAATAAATGAGGTCGGCGTAATCTGCGCCGAAGGGGGAGACATTGAAGGAGCGGGCGAAAAATATTTAGTCTCGCTTTTGGGAAATAGCGACCCCAACCAGCGAGCAATCGCTTTTTCCTTCCTATCCTACCGCCAGGACATGGCCGAAAGAAATGCGAGCGCCTTATCCGAATTTCGGGCCAGAGTCGAAAATGCCGCCCTGATGCCTTTAATCGATGAGGCTCTCAAAGAAAAACAGGAAGAGGATTAATCCTCCAACCCTCAAAAATCAAAAAGCCGCCTAACCAAGCGGCTCTTTTATTTCTAATACTAATTTATAATTATTCGGTTAATTTTTTCTTGAATCTGATATCTAGGCGGGAGTTTAATAAATCTTGTTTGGTAGAATCAGTTATATATTTATTTTCGCTGATAACCCTGAGAATATATTCGTAACCCGGGGTATTAGCATATCTTTCTACAATATATTGTAAAATTTCTGGTGAAGTGGAGTCAATGGCGAAGGGGACTAATTCGTTCCAGGTGGGATTTTTTAAAATAGCCAAAATTTCGTCGTCTAATCGCTTCTTGTCTTTAGCTATTTTCCAAATCGCCATTAAATCCGGATTTCGCGAGGCAACGTCTAAGCTTAATTTTTTTACAATAATATTTAATCGAGATTTAGCTTTATGGTAGGCGCGAATAAATTTGTCCGCATCATCAATACCATCTTCTGGCAAAATATTAGCTGTCTCTTCATAAGCGGTGCGTAAAGAATAATCCGATAAATAGAGAAGCTTTTTGTCTCCATTTTTCTCATTTTTTGACCACAAGGTAAATCTAGTCAGAAGCACTAGCTCTAGCGCGTCTTCGAGTTCTTTTTTCTCCGCCGCGCTTATAAGTTTCTTATCTTGGATTAAATCAAGACAAGCTAGGGAAGTTGGGCGATTATCCGACGTCTCTTCTCTAGTTTTTTTTAATAAATAATACCAATCAAGGAAAATAATATCCCGGCTGGCGCCAAAATCATATTTTAAATTCGGGCCATGCTCAGTCTCACGGCTATAGTAACCGTAGCGATGCAGTAAACCGTATTGGGTTATAAAACGTTTCTCTTTTTCTTCGGTCGTATCTTGCTCGCGCACTAGTCGGCTATGATCTCTTGCTATATCAAGGTTGCCAGTAATAAATTTTGCCTCGACAATTTTATTGTATTCCATTAGGCTCGGGTTATTTTCCTTTCTCATACTCTCGGTTGAATTCCAGCGAGCAAAATCAATTTCATCATTAAAGGGGAGAGTAGATAAAACCTCTTCAAGCTTCCTCTTTATTTCTTCCGGACAATCTTTCTTATACCCCATAGCGACGTCCAAATCAGAATTCGGAAGCATCTGATTGCGGGAGGTCGCGCCGAAAACAAATAAGGCAAACGGCAAGTCATCTTTTTCGACATTTAGCGATTGAGAAAATTTATCCGCTATTTCTTCTAATACAGCGTGAGTCAATTTACCCATCTCGACTGTCGACTCAAGAATAGTAATTTCACCGCTTAAAACACGGTCGCTAATCGAGTCGATTTCATTTTTTGTTTTTTTAACCAGGTCATCGATTTTTATTTGTCGATTATCAGGATTTGCTGACTTTTCTAACTCTAGCGCCTCGTTTAGAGGTACGGATTCATTCTCTATTGGCCAAGACGTTTTTAGAGTTTTTTCCATATAAGTTCCCGAAGAATATTTATTTTAGAGTGAGTTTAAATTAGATTGCGGCGGGAAAGCGCTGGCTAAAAATTCCTGTTTAACTAGAGGGTCAATATCGGCCTGACTAACGGCCATATACATATCCTCCGGTTTTACGTCGTAATGACCAAGCGCGATGCGGGTATGCAGAGCTTGCAACTTATCGACCGATACGGTCGGATCTTCAAGATATTGTTGGATGATTGTTTTAGGTGATGCTAAGCAAGCTTCTTTTAATTCCTCTTTGGGCATAGAAACTAATACTTTTATTTTTTCCGGCCAAGCGGCTTGTTCTTCTTCGCTGATGCGTCCCTCGGCCAAGTATTCTTGGATTAAGCGTACCGAAACGTAAAGGCGGGTCGTATCTTCTTCAAGAAGTAATCGGCCGTAAAAATCACGCAGTCCAACGCCGATGGTTTTATCGACTGTTTTCTGACTTATTTCGGAGACGATTTCTTGAATAGAGAATTGCCCCTTTTCTAATATGCCTAAAGTGGCCACGTCGTCTAGATTTTTTTTCATGATTGACGCATAGTCATCTTTATAAATAGATGTTTCTGTGTCGGGCGCGGTTGAACCCCAAATAATTGTTGTTCCATCATAAAAAGTTAAATAATAAACGCCTTTGGGTTTATCTTCTCCGTGGTTGGAAATAGACATATTACCCTTTCTTTTATCAAAGATGAATTTTTTGAATGTTTCCTGATTTTTAATTTGTTCTTCTTCATCTTTTAGATTTACATAAGGACTCGCGAAAAAAGTTTGGGTATACTCAGCCTCAAAAGAGAAGTTATTTTTTAATTTTACTTTAGTTCTATGGCCAGAGCCTTGATTAATTTCATCTCTCGATTCTACCGGCAATTGATCTATTAATTCATCGACTGTCTTGTCTCCCTCCATAGTATGGAAGACTAATTTAAAATTCGGATTGTCTGAAGCGTTTTTTGCAAACCAATCGATAACATTATTAATATATTGGAAAGTATTATCTTTTGAAAGGCGTTCAAAATGGCATTCGTCAAGGCTAACGCGGACGGTTGTTACGGGCTTGTTGGGGTTTTCCGAAGAGCTTTCGAGCAAACCGGACAGGACTTTATCAGTAGCGTTTTTTCCTTTTGACCAGTAGGCACTAGTTACAACCACAAAATCTTTAGTCTTTACGCCACGCGCTAAATCATTAACTTTCCTTTTTGATTTTATCGGTTCACCGCCGCCAGAAACAACAAACTTATCCATTTTACCGTCTTGGGTTAGTTTAATTATGCGCTCTATGCCTTCGTCTGTGATTTCTTCCTCGGGCGAGCCTTCGCATTTAGCCGGTGATTGAAAAAAACAAAATTCGCAGCCGACAGGGCAGACTTTGTTTAACCACATGTAATAAACGCTTCCGCCATCAAACATTTCTTTTGGTTTTACGGCCACGCGCTCTAAAATTAAATTTCGGTATTTTTCCGGATTAGCAAAACATTCTTTTGCTATTTCCGCTTCAGGCTTTCCTTCAATTTCCGCTTGGTTGAGAGAGTCGTCAGGGAGCTCGGATTGCTCATTATTTTCTTTTTTCTGGAGACGCCTTGCTCCAGAGGGATGTTCGCCTAACTCAATTGGCCAGGGCGTTTTTGGTATCCCAATCATAAAATTTTTCTTTATTTTATTAAATTATATAGTAATATTACTATAATATATTGACTGTATTTATATTATAATAATATAAATAATTATGCAATTGGATTTTAGGGCAGCGGTTAATAACTTTTTTAAAAAATTTAGGTCAATATTTTCGCCTGTTTTATTGTTGAAAAACGTGGTAAAATTAAAATATTATGATATTTAATTATAAGCAGTGTCTAGAACACAAAGATTGGCTCTGGCTATCAATTTCTGGAGTTTTATTGCTACTCGGTAGCTTCATCGCCAATGTTTACGCCGGTAAATATGCTAATGCCTCAATGAGTAATTCAGTTTCTGATATTATATTAAGTAATATTCCAGTTTTTGATGTGGATGGAATTTTTATTTATGGAGCGATACTGTTTTGGGTTCTTGTATTTTTTTTCGTTGCGGCAAAACCACTAGTCATTCCTTTTGTTACCAAATCTATAGCTTTGTTTATTTTTGTGAGAGCGGTATTTATAAGTATAACGCATATCGGCGTTTTCCCGTCCCATTTAGTTATCAATCCTCCCCAAATTTTTAGTTTTTTTTCGTATTACGGAGATTTATTTTTTTCGGGGCATACGGGATTGCCGTTTTTGTTAGCTTTGATTTTTTGGAACAAGAAGTCTTTGCGCATTTTATTTATTTCCATATCTCTATTTTTCGGTTGTGTCGTACTAATGGGGCACCTTCATTATTCAATCGACGTCCTGGGTGCTTTTTTTATCACCTACAGTATATATAAGCTCGCCGAAAGAATATTCCATAAAGATAAACTTTTATTAGATTCCGAGTTTCCGGCGATCGCTAAAGGAAATTAAGTATTTATTAAATAAAAATTTATGTTTATCTTCAAAACAAGGTCGTTTAAGTGGTGGGAGATAAGTTTAATAAAAATTTGTCTCATCTCTCTGGGTATTATATTAGGTTTATATTTTTATAATTATCTCTTGAGCCTTCTCTGGCTTTGGTGGTCATTGTTTATAATAACCGGAGTTTATTTTATTATTCGATTAATAAAAGGAAAATAAAGATAAAAAGTAAATTCAAGCTTCCTTGGGCACCTTTGTTTTTTAGTATTGACAAAAATATAGCAAAAATGCTATATTTTTTTGTTACTTAAATTCTTTAAAAACAGAATAATAACCAATAACTAAACAATGAAATGAAAAGTAGGAAAAAATCACCAAATGCGTCGTATATTCTACGACAAAAAAGGAGAGAACTTGAACGTCTTCTCGGAAGAATTCAAAGTTTGGCCGGCGGACGCCCCTTTAAATTTAAAAATCAATTAGTAGACTCAAAAGGATTAACGAAAGGATTGTTTAAATTTTTTAAGGGGCAAGTCTCTTATAAGTTTTCTATCGGCGCTTATCAGGTGTCGATTAAAATGCGAATTTCTCCCCTAGCAGACGATCCGTCTGTTAATGTCGTTACTAAACGCGGTAAAGAAATAATAACAATGGTAAGTGTGAGTACGATTTACAGCAAATCTGATAACCTATCCTTGAACTGTCAGGATTTAGAAGTTGTATTTTCGCATGTAATCGACATGCTCGGTTCGTATCCCTTATACTCCAATACTGAATCCGGCCCGGAGCCTATTACATCTCTTTTTGACGCGCTTGTTAAAGATCGTGCCAAAAAAGAAGGGAAGATTACTCCGAAATGGTCGGATGTTTTTGCCGAGAGAGTTCATGAGATATATTACAAGGGCGAGGTTGAAGCTTTGCGTAAATTGTTAAAAAAACAGTACGCGAAACAACGGCAGAACGCTATTCCCGAAGTTTTACCTTTATTCCACGCCAAAGGAAGAGAGTTTATGGCTTACGCAAAAGCGCAGAAGAGGGCTCTCGATCCGAGTATGGATATTCTGGAAAAACTGGAAAAAGAAATTATTGACGGTAGTCATTTTTTTATCATCCCTGCCAATGAGGATTCGCCTCCAGTCGAGAGGAAAGTTTTTCTTTTCGTTTACGAAAGCCTGTTCTATTTCCATGTCAATATCTTTTTGGATATTTTAGAAAAAGCTGGTTGGGGCGGATCTATTTTGGTTGCTACTGGAAATTATCTTACCGTTCATCAGTTTATGGACACGAAACAAATTGATTTTGTCGTGCAGGGTCAATTGGGTATGGGGCACGATAAGGATTTATACTATGAAGAACTTTGCAATCGTAAAGACGCTAGCGAATGGGAGTCAAAAATTCTGAAGTGCAAATTCTGGAGCGAAGAAGAGACTGATTATTGGGCTGATAAATTATTGCCCGAAAAGCTCTTAAAAGTGGTTAATGTTTAAACAAAAAAATCAGATCATGAAAAAACTTGTTTTCCTGTTATTTATTTGCACGCTGTCATTAGGCGTTAGTGCGCAACAAGATTCTTTACGAAAGGTAAAGGTTAATTTCGGGATGATGCTAAATCCGCAAGGAGGAATATCTCTCAAGAACCCAGACAAGGGTTTCAGCGTGACCATACCGCTTTTTGTTATCTTACCGATAGAGAAGGGAAATTTGTCCCTAACGCCTCTGTATTCACTGACCGATAATTCAGTCGGTGGTTTCGCCACCTATTCTTTTCCCAAGGTTGGTGTTTACTTCGTTGGTATAAAAAGCATCCAGCGTTCCGATCTTTATTTAGGTGTCGGGGCTGGTGTGCCGGTAGCTGAAAAACGAGCGAGTGCCTTTATCGAAATCGGCACTACGCAAGAATGGAATACGCAAGTATTCCTCGGGATTTCGATCCCGTTTACTCTGAAGTTACGCTAAAAATTTATCGAAGCTCCGCTTAATTGTCGGAGCTTTTTTATTTATTTACAAATATGGTTTTTCGAGCTAAAATATATGTAATCATTAATAAACTAATCAAAAAAAGTATGAAAAAAATTTTGTTAAGTTTAATAATTTTTTCTCTAGTTTTTTCTTTCGGCGGCATCAGCTTCGCCCAGGAACAAACAATTGAAAAAATTCCTTCACCCGATCAAATCAAGAATTTTGAGATGATAAGGAAAGACGGCAACGCTTTGTTCGGAATTCGTAAAGTAGCGCCGGCAATCCAAGCTAATGTAGTGAGTAGCAACTCGTCTTTAGAAAAAATTTCTCACCCGGAGGAAATATCCTTGTTTGATAAAATAGTTAAAAAGGGCAAAGCGCTTTGGGGAATAAGAAAAAATATTGTGCCCAAACCGGCTTACATAACGCCCGCCGCCGCGCCATGTGTCAAAACGGCTATTGATAAAAAAGATACAGCCCTAAAAACTATCATTACTAGTCATAGCCAGGAAGTTGTAACTGCTATTGACGCTCGGAATATTTGCCAAAAGGCAGCTATAGATAAAACAACGGCCAAGGAACAACTCGAAGCCAATAAGACCTGCATCAATGTTTTTCAGAAAGCCGTAAAAGATATTAATATAGCTACTAACAAAGAAAAAAACGAAGCCCAAAAAACATATAAAACGGATTTAAAAGCTTGTTCAGCCCTACAAACAGTCGGCACTTCAACTAGCACTAAACAGTCAACTGAAGAAATAAAAATTGAAGATGGCGGCAATGAAGTAAATAGCATCCTCTAAATAAAAATAACAAAAAGTCATTGGACTAGCCGATGGCTTTTTTGTTTACCAAGAAAGTATCAATAGATTGTGCTATAATAGTATCTGCTAATAAATTATAGTTTATATATGCCTGATGTTTATCAAGAAGCTTTAGAATTACATAGAAAATATGGCGGAAAATTAGCCATTAAAAGTAAAGTAAAGTTAGAAAATAAAGAAGACTTAAGCTTGGCTTATACGCCCGGCGTAGCCGAAGTTTGCCGTGAAATTGCACGTGATAAGTCTCAGGTTTATCCTATGACTTTAAAAGGGAATACGGTTGCCGTCATTACTGACGGTAGCGCAATTTTAGGTTTAGGCAATTTGGGTGCCGCCGCCGCTATCCCGGTTATGGAGGGAAAATGTGTTTTATTCAAAGAATTTGCCGATTTAGATGCTTTTCCAATTTGTTTAGATACTCAAGACCCAGAAGAAATAATTAAAACAGTTAAATATTTAGCCCCGGTTTTCGGAGGGATAAATTTAGAAGATATCTCGGCGCCTCGTTGCTTCGAAATTGAAGAGCGCCTGAAAGCAGAATTAGATATTCCGGTTATGCATGACGATCAGCACGGAACAGCTACGGTTGTTTTAGCCGGCCTTATTAACGCCTTAAAACTAAATAATTTACAAAAAGAAAATGTGCGTTTAGTTATTAATGGCGCAGGAGCGGCTGGAACGGCTATCGCAAAGTTATTACTGGTTTATGGTTTTAAAAATATTATCATGACCGATCGAACGGGAATAATTTATGAGGGGCGACCAGACTTAAGTCCGGCGAAATCAAAGTTGGCAGTTATAACCAATAAATTAAAAATTCAAGGTAATTTAGAAGAAGCAATTAGCGGCGCGAATATTTTTATTGGCGTCAGCAAACCGGGCGTTTTAACTCCTGAAATGATTAAGACAATGGCGGCTAGACCAATAATTTTTGCGCTTGCTAATCCGACCCCAGAAATCATGCCTGATTTGGCGAAAGAGGCCGGCGCCTATATTGTTGCTACTGGACGTAGCGATTACCCAAACCAAATAAATAATGTTTTGGCTTTCCCGGGAATTTTTAGGGGAGCGCTTGATAATAAGGTGGCGCAGATTACTGATGAGATGCTTATTCGGGCGGCGGAAGTTCTAGCTTCTCTAGTTGAAAACCCGAGCGTTGATTTAATTTTACCTAATCCGTTCAATAAAAGAATCGCGCAGGCGATTGCGCAGGTGATTTGTTAAAATTAATAATAATTTTATGACAGAATCAAAAACAGTTTTAGAGACCGATGGTAAGTCTGCTCAGAATACTTGGCACGAAAAACATCTAGGTGCTTCTACTTGGGGGCAAAGAGTGGCCGATAGTACGGCGAATTTAATGGGGTCTTGGAAATTTATTATTGGTCAGACTCTCTTTGTTATTCTGTGGATGACACTTAATATTATTGGTTTTGTTAATCATTGGGACATTTATCCTTTTATTTTGCTTAATTTAATCTTTTCCACTCAGGCCGCTTACGCTGCTCCGATTATTATGATGGCACAAAATCGTCAAAATGATCGCGATCGCTATCAGGCTAAAGAGGACTATTATACAAATGTTGAAGCAAAAAAAGAAATAGAAGAATTACAGAAAGCTTTAAATAGAATTGAAAATGACAAGTTGGATAAAATAATAGAACTATTAAATAAAACTGCTAAATAATTTAAGAAGATGAATTTTTTATTATGAAAAAGCCCGAGGGTTGTCGGGCTTTGTGGTTTTAAGCAAGCGCCTGGAGTCTCTTATAGAGAGTTTGCGCTATGAGTTCAGCGAAAAAGATGTCGTGGATTTTTCCGCCGGTTCGCTTTTCGTAATCACGCGGGATAGTATCTCCCAGGATTACTTTATCGAACGTATCATTTTCGAAGAGTTTGCGTCGCCAACCAGGGGACAAAACACTATGAGCCGCTAAAAGGAATAATTCTTTGGCGCCCAAATTTTTAAGGCGTTGGCCGGTTTTATTAGCGGTTCCTCCGGTATTGGCTTCATCTTCGGTCATGACAATAGACGCGCCATCAATATACTTGGCGTCCGCATAGTATATTTCTTGGAATTGCTTTTCCTTTTGGTAATAGGAGATGATTCGAGAAATTTCTGATTCTTCTTCCGGCTTGATAGTGATTTCATTATTTAAGCCGCGGTTTTTGAGGCTAAAAATAACCCGACTGTCGGTTAATTTAGCGAGCGCCACTGCCCGGGAAATAGAACCTTCATCCGGTGAGTAGATAGTAGGAACAGTTTGCAGATAGGTCTTGATGGTAGCCGCAAAAAGCGGGGAGGGATCTACTTCCCACATTTTTATACCAACCTCATCGCAGAATTGTTTCATTTTTGGAGAATGCGGTGCAACGGTGATCATTTCGTCAACACCGGCATGGCGTAGGCGGTCAATCGCCATTCTTAGTCGGCAAATTTCATCCAATTTTTCTTCGTGGTCTTGCCGGCGAAAAATGATGAAGGGGATGATAGCTATTAAATAAGCAGCCTTATATTGTCTTTTTATAGCCCAGATAAGCTCCAAAGCCTCTTCAAAAAATTTATGTTCGTAGATGCTTTGGTAAAAAACAATGGGCTTGCCCTCAATATCGGCAAACCGCGGAATATGGGTATCGAAGTCTCCATCGGGGAAATAGTCACAATCAATGTGGCTAAAAACGGAGTCTCCACCCCGGTATTCCCTGAGAGCATTTACAATTTTGGCACCGAGCTGATGATTGCCGTTACCGCTGTAAAAAAGAGTTTTTCTTTCCATGGCAAAATTATTTTAGTGTTATTTCAGTGATTGATTAATTGTCTAAAGAACTGGCTTATTAATTAACTCTCTATTAAATCATAAATTAATTATCACGTCAAAGAGGTGGGGTGTTGTTCCATTTTGTTTGTTTTTTTTATGATTTAAAGGTATCATATCCTTATAATTAAATAAAAATTATTTATCAAGAGCGATGGTGAGGGTTTTGGCCCGATGATCCGTCCAGCAACCTTTAAAACCGACTGTTTTAAAAAGGTGCTAACTCCAACCCGTGGCGGGAAAGATAAAAGTCTATTTTTTATTTCTCAAAATAAAAAAACTTTTTCTCTCTCGGCAACGAAAGAGTTTTTATTATTAACACTAAATCTATGTTAAAAACAGCTGAGGCCGTGACCCCTCTTCATCCGGATAAAATATGTGATCGTATTAGCGACGCAATTTTAGACGCTTGTTTAGAACAGGATCCATATAGTCGCGTTGCTATGGAAACTATGGGCGGCCACAATTTAATTACTATTACGGGAGAATTAACAACCAACGCGCAGATTGATGTTTTAAGTGTTGTGCGCACGATAGTTGGCGACAGCTATGGTATTCAAACTAATATTGTTAAACAAAGTCCAGAAATTTCCCAAGGCGTTGATACGGGGGGCGCCGGTGATCAAGGTATTATGGTCGGCTATGCTTGTAATGATAATGAGGCGTTTATTCCTCAAGAAATGTATTTAGCTAAAGATCTTTGCCGTTATATATATAATATTCATTCAGCTGACGGTAAAGTGCAAATTACAATTAAAGATGGTGCCATAGAATCTTTAGTCGCTAGTTTTTGCGGCTTAAAAAAAGAAGAGTTGGTAAAAATAGTTAATGATTGGCTAGAGAAGCGAGGCGCTTCTAATGTAAAAAATATTTATCTCAATCCCGCCGGAGACTGGAATCAAGGCGGATTTGCGGCTGATACCGGCGTAACTGGACGGAAGCTGGCTTGTGACAATTACGGACCGCAGATTCCTATTGGCGGCGGCGCTTTTTCTGGTAAAGACGCCACTAAAGTAGATCGCTCGGGCGCGTATATGGCGCGTAAAATCGCCGTGGATTTATTGAATAAATATTCGGCCAAAGAAGTTTTAGTTAAGCTAGCCTATTCTATAGGAGTTAGCGAGCCAGTGATGGCCACAGCGGAAATTACTAAGACTGATAATTCAAAAGAAAGCGTTGAGGTCATAGGTTATGATTTAAAACCGCAGGGAATTATTAATTTTTTGGAACTCAGGAAACCGCAATATAAAGCGGTAGCTGAATGGGGAAGTTTCGGTCAAGGGTTTAAATGGGACAAATAAAGGATAATTTGGTACAATAGGGGGGTGTAATTATGCTGATTAATAAAATATGAAAAGACTATTAAGCGCAACTTTGTTTTTAGCCTTATTTTTTCTGGGTGGCTGTGATTTAAAGAAACCGGCACTTGAGAATATTGATAATGAAGTTCCAAAAAATTTAAATCCGGTCGCTTGTACAGCTGAAGCTAAACTTTGTTCTGATGGTTCGGCCGTGGGAAGGTCCGGCCCTAATTGTGAATTTGCGCCGTGTCCCGCAGAAGGAATAAATAAAGAAACGACAATTCTTAAAGTTTATTTTGGAAACAGCAACTTAAATCCGAACGCCGCTAATTGTAATCAGGTTTATCCTCAAGAAAGAGTTATTCCGGTGGCGACGAGCACTCCGCAACTAGCTCTCAGGGAATTATTTAAAGGCCCAACCGAGATTGAAAAATCTCAAGGCTATTTTTCATTTTTTTCTGTAGCGACTCAGAATATTTTTAAAGGCATGAAGATAGAAAATGGTGTCGCTTATGTTAATTTAAAAGATATTCGCCAAATTATTCCTAACGCCAGTACCAGTTGCGGAAGCGCGGAATTTTTAACCGAGTTGCAGGACACGCTTAAACAATTTTCAACTATAAATAGAGTAATTTTTGCTTTCGACGGAAAACCAGCCGCCTTTTACGAATGGTTGCAAATCGGTTGCCCAACTGAAAATAATTTATGTGATGAAGCGCAATTTAATTTTTAATTAATTTAGTAATAATAATTAATAATAAAAAATATATGAAAAAAACACACGTGTTTCTCGCCACCCTCTTGATTTTAGTGGTTGGCGGCATCGTTATAACTGCCCTCGTTATGGCTGATAAAACCAATGAACAAGATCGTTTTGCCGTTACCGGTTCGGGTACGGTTTATGCTAAAGCGGATATTGCTAATATTGAAGTAGGTCTGAAGACTGAGGCCAAAAAAACGGCCGCCGAAGCGACCACTGAGAGCACAAAAAAGATGAACGAAATTATTACTGAGGTAAAGAAATTAGGAATTGACGAGAAAGATATTAAAACTACTAATTATAATCTAAATCCGGTTTATAATTATACTAATCAGAAGGGTCAGGAATTAATTGGCTATGAAGTAACGCAGAATTTAAGTCTTAAAATTAGAGATTTGAGCAAGATCGGTGACGTGATAACGAAAACAACCGAGAAGGGAGCCAATCAAATCGGAAATATTAACTTTACAATCGATGATGAATTTACTCTAAAGAATCAGGCGCGAGAGTTAGCGATTCAAAAAGCAAAGGAGAAGGCGACTTTAATCGCGAAACAATCCGGCATGAGATTGGGAGAGGTAAAAAGCGTTAGTGAAAATTCCGATCAAATGCCACCGATTATGTTTAGTTATTCTAACGCGAAAATGGATTCAGCGTCTGGTGCCGCTAGCGGACCAATCGCGCCGAGCATTCAGTCTGGTCAAAATGAAATTAAAGTAGAAGTGACTCTTATCTACGAAGTAAAATAAAATGTCTCAGGATAATGAAAAAATGAGCCTCTTGCGTCATTTTTCTATTAATGAAAATAAAATCGCCCTTCTTTATTCCGCTTATAGCGAAAAATTTCCGGAGCGAGCTAATCTTTGGAGCGGTTTGGCCAAAGACGAAAAAAGACACTCTGCTTTATTGCTTGATTTAGATGAACGATTTAAAGAGGAGATTAGCTCTTGGCAGATATCAGACAATGCGCCGGCTATTTTAGACTATATCGGTAAGTTTATCGATGATTGTTTAGAGAAAGTATCTCGCGCCGAAACAGATTTAAAAGAAGCGTTTAGTAACGCTTTAAGTTTGGAGCAGTCAATGATTGAGAAAAAGAGTTTTGAGATTTTTTCAACCGCTAATTCGGAAATAACCTCTGTTTTAGAAAAGTTAAATAGAGAAACTGAAGGACATAAACAATGGCTTTTAAAATACGCAAATGAAGAAACTCAATAGAGTTTGGCCTGTCTATTAGGAGATTTTGATTATTTTGAAGTTTACCTCTTTGTCCGCTAATTTTATTTTTATTTGTTCGCCGACGCTGTGCCCCAAAAGAGCGGCCCCAATTGGTGAATTGTGAGAAATAATCCCAGCGCTTGGGTTAGTTTCTGATGAGCCAAGGATAGTATAAGTTTTTTCTTTGCCGTTTACTTCGAGCGTAACCGTATGCCCAAGTTGAATAACTTGGGTATTTTTGTTGGGACGGAAAATAACGGCATTTTTTAAATGGTCTTCAATTTCTAAAATCCTTTGGT
>Ga0172381_10003646_pt1 | contig 16235 bp, 45 predicted proteins | sample Leawel6488metaG_FD_119754 | JGI IMG/M metagenome (GOLD analysis project Ga0172381, IMG submission 119754) | Leachate microbial communities from a municipal landfill in Southern Ontario, Canada - Leachate well 64-88 metaG | ecosystem: Engineered > Solid waste > Landfill > Unclassified | place... | reverse complement strand
TAATTGAGAAATATTGATATTATTTATATCTACAACCAAATCAGGGTTAAATTTTGCATCAATATCTACCCCATAATAATCAAATCCTAAATCCACACAGGGTTGTAGTAGTGATTTTACTCCACAAAATAAGTCCAATACTAATGTCATTATCCTCCTAACGATAAAATGATAAGTTTATCGTGTTTAGCACGATAAAACCAGAATTTTATCTTGTTATAAATATTTTATAATTTCTAAGTGTCGTTTTACACACACGGGAATAGCCCTACACCTATTGGTTTCTTTACCATTGAAAATATCTAAATGGTCTGCACAATCTTTTTCATTAAATACTGTGGCAAAACGTTCTTCTTTCACGAAACTTCTAGCCAAATAATTATAGAATTCTTTTGTTTTTATTTCTTCAATAAACCAACCACTATTTTCTTCTTCAAAAACAGTCTTTCCCATAGTTCCTCCGTGATAAAAATTGAGATTTTATTTACTGTTAATCAACCACGCTATGCCAGTAAGCATACCAGTAACGATAACTGAAAAGGGTATTACTATCAGAACACCCCATCCAACTTCATGCACCAACCCAACCCAAAATAAAATAGACAATATTATAATAATGCTATATCCAAGTTTATTTTTCCAATTTAACTTTTTCATTTTTTCTCCATGATAAAATTGAGATTTTATCTCACTAATTAAAAATAACTTCTGATGGCACAACATATGATGGATAATATGTAACATTTTTATATTTTATATTATCAACTATTACTTCTCCTTCAAATGTTATTGATGTAACACCATCTTCAAATCCATCCTGTATTTGTTCCCAAATTTTATCTAGATTTTCCTTGTATTGTTCTTTATTCATTTTTCTCCTAATAAAATAATCTTTTTATCTGCTTAATACTACCACAGATTGTCAAATTTGTCAAGACTAATCCCACAAATTGAAATAATATTTACGGAATAGATTAAAACCTTTTTCAAATTTATCATTGAGTTCGGTATATTCTGGGTCTTTGTTCCATAAGTTTTTTTCATCAATTTCTTTAGCGGCTTCAAAACCATCAATAATATCTTGAAGAATATCATCCCATTTCTGTACAGCCAATTTGTCATCTTCTTTTGAATATTCCCACCCTCCCTCATCAATGGGTGTCATTCCTTCATACATTTCCATTGGGTAGCCATGACCAACTTCTTTTAACCGTTTTATCAATTGAGGAATAAGTTTATTCAAATAGGAATTAACATCCCATACAGCCGTATCATCCCAACCACGAAAAACTCTTTGCCAAGCATATTTGATTACATATCCAATATGTTCAACCATCTTCCAGGGGTGTGTCAAGTTATAAAAAGCATTATAACTACCAAAAGGTGGAAAATGATTATTAATCCAATTGCGTAAATTTTTCTTTTCGTCATTTGTTTTCATTTCTGCCATCCATTCTTCCCAAGTTATGCAATTTTCACCATTCTCGTCACAAAGAAGCATATCTTCTTTTTTTTCTTCTGTCATGCTAACCTCTTATCTTTGATTAGAGTTCTCAGGAATACATTCTTTTTACCACCAACAAATTTTACCCATTCTTGATAAATTTCTTCGGGACAAACTTGTAATGCTGACATTGCACCAGTTCCCAGTACCCAACTTTTTCCATACACATTGCTATCAAAATCAGGATATGTTTCTAAATCCCAAACTCTTTCGTCGGCAAGGAAACAAACTGCCGTTAATGCATTATTCAAATCTGGTTCAAGAAAATATTGGCAATGGACATTATTAGCCCTTAAATCATCTAAAATTTGATTCATTGTACCAGATGTTTCATATTCAGGGCTACTTCTGGTAGTGCCACCATTGAGAATAATCCAAGTTTTGTTATTCTCAATAAAATCACGATAATCATCCTGTAAGCCATACTGTTCAGCATATTCTAGTGCTGCGTGACCTGCTTGGATACCTTTTTGAATTTCGCTAATGTTGTATGGTACAAAGAAATACATTCTATATTCCATTTATCCTCCATGATAAAATGACTGTTTTATTCTTGCCCAATAAAATTTTTAAGTGGCTTAGATATATATTTTTTTAGATATGATTTTAAACCATCATCAAAACTTAATATTGGTTCTGTTTCTTCAATTTGTCTAATCCATTGCCCAAAAGAATCTTCTCTATCTGTGCGGTCTAATAGACTTGCGGTTGTAATTGTAACATTTTTAAATTCTCCAACTGGAGCACCACACCTTTTACAAACCCTATCTTTTTCAAATACCTGGCTTTCACAATAACTACATTTCATTTATGCTCCTAAACATTTATCACACAAAGGATTTTCTATTGGATCACAATTATTACATTTATCTTCCATATCTTTATCATATAATTCCTTGGAACACCAAGGGCAATATTCAAATTCTTTGCCATCATACTTATAACCATGAATGTGAGAATATATAAAAATATCCTTTATTGAGTCCCAGTTTTCTTCCCAATCTTTACATGTACAGTTTCTATCCATGATTACCTCCTGATAAAAAGTTCATTTTATTACCTTATAGAATTTGTAAATACATTCAACACATTTAGATTTATCTAATTGGCAATCTTTACATTCAACAAATAAATTGATTGAGTTTAATTTTTCCCATTCAATTCTCATGTTTTCAAATGCTTTTAGAATCTCTTCTTTGGTATATTCCTTTTTAGAAACCCTGCCCATTGATTGGTGTATACCAAAAGCATTCTCATATATTTTGAATTGTCTTTCATATTCTGGGTTTCTGGTTGGTTTATTCATTTAAATATCCAGTTCAAACTCTTCGTATCTTTTTTCCATAAGAACAACCTTAATCTCTTTGCTCTCATATAAACTCTTCAAGTAATCATATCTTTTTACTGCTTCATCAAAACCATAAATTTCATCAGTACTACCTTCATATTCAGAGCTATTTTTATTCTTTAAAGAAACTTTCCAAGACCTTTGTTGCATTTTTCACCTCATAAAATACTTATTTTATAATATCCTATCATCATGTTCGTGGTCAGAATCGCCAGTATAATCTGGGGGTTCATAGCAATCGTCACACAATGTCAACATCCAACTCAAATCTTCACGGGGTTTGCCTTTTTTGCCACATTGTTCACAAGTTTCAAGAGACTCACCCTCATAAAATTCAATCAAATCATTATACCATTCTGGCGCTCCAGAAATATAAAATCTAAGTCCAGCATATTTCTCCTTTACTTGCATTACATTGGTGTGTTTTGGTTTGGCATCATAAAGATTATTGATGATTGGTGCCCATCCCTTACCAACACTTCGTAGGGCAGTTTCTCTTTTTAGACCACCACCATACCATACATTTTCTGGATTTTTAATATGCTTTAGCCACATCTTGAAACGGCTATATAGTAGTTTATACCAAGGTGGCATTTTGAATGGGCTAGTATTTAGTGTCATCTCAACCCCAACTTCCTAACCAAATTTGTCCACACAATATATTCTGGGCTACATTCACCACCATCTTCCCAAACTACTGTATATTTTTCATTGATTCTTTTTAGTGCTTCAGCCATTTGATTACCAGCATAAATCAAACTTTTATTTTCTGCTTCTCTATCACGCCAGATTTCCAAGATATGTTTATATGATTTAATCATTTCATATAAATTCTCTTCAACTGGTCTATGATTCCAAACTTCTTCTTTGAACGCTTCACCACCATTGTCAATGCTGATTGGGCAACAGGGGTTCAAACATTCACAATAATCTTCACTATTTATTTGATATACATTTGGCAATTCGCCACAAAATGGGCATCGTTTAATTGTTAACATTTTTCCACCTCAATCCCCAATTTCTCAAGAGTTTCATCAAGGTCTTGGCTATTGTTGAAAAAATAATCAACCACCCAACCATTACCGTCATCAACACCAAGGATTGTTATCATCCTTTGGTATGCATTCTCATGAGCCATAGCCAAACTATCACCAACAGATTTGAGGTGTTCTATCATTTCATAATCTTTTTTAGTTATTTTCATTTCATATCCTCATTTCTTAGATAGTTATCCATATCAGTAAGAATCTTATTTTCTTGCGTAATAAAATCGCAAACATCATAAATCCATTTTTGTGCACGAACAATGTAATCTCTTTGTTTAGCAACTAATTCTTTTAGTTTTTTATTCTCTTCTTCAAGTTCTGCTTTTTTCATAATACCTCATAAAAATACCATTTTATCATCTCAATTAAAATATTTAGCGTTTCTAGATGCATCAATACAAAGTTTGCCAATAATTTCTAATATGTTTTCATTTCTATCTAAATATATCTCGCTAGTAAAATGGCGCTTCTCTTGTTTTTTATCTTGATACCATCCACCATATACATATTTTGATTTGCCATCAAGTATTTCTTCTTTTCTCATAAAAGAAATTGATACAACATCAAATTCTTCACCTTGTAGCGGTTCTATTGATGCTTTTACATATATCATTTAATCTTTCTCCTCATAAAAAAACTATTCTATTCTTCTCTTGGCAATTCTTCCATTCGTCTTTACCATTCCTGTTCTTCTTGTTTTTGTTGTTCCTCGTAGTATTGTTGTTCATACCATGCCTCTTGACAAGCATTGCAAACATCACAACCACTATGGTTATCTTTACCACAACTTACACATTTGCTCATGATAAAATCCCTGTTTTATCGCTAAATTGTTTTATCATTTCTTGCATATCACTAATCATTTCCATAAGAAGTTTATACCCATCATCACAATAATCATTTGGATCAGGGTCAACAATAGTTCCTTCTTTCTTACAAATATCACAATGCATTGTATGTGCTGCAAAATTTTCTTTATCCATTATTGCTCCTTTTAAGTTCTTCAACCATTTCAACTAATTGTTCAACGTCCAATTGTTCCATGTCAAAATTATAGAAAAACACACCATCTAATGATGAACTAGGATCAAAGGGCGATGCTATAATTATATATTCACTTCCAATAGCATCTTTCATTAAAGTCATAAATTTACCAACAAGTTCTGGGGGAATAGAAATTCTATTTCCTTCCATTGGAATTTTAAAATGTATAATTTTTTTCATATCAAATCCCACACAAAGAATAGCCACACCCAATGCAAGTAGCACAATGTGCAGTTACTTCAAGAGTTTTTTGATGGCACTCTGGACATTCTTGATATGTTCCACTGTCCTCATCTATATCATGAATTTTGATATAAACGTCATCTCCAACTTCTTGAACCAGCATTACTCCATCATATGGAACCATTCTACAAGCTCTTTCAAAATCAATTTTTGCATTACCAAAAATGCCAGTATATAATTGCATTTCTTGCCCATCATCAGTTTCAACAATTATTTTTACTTTGGTTATTTTTTTCATATAATCCTTTCATGATAAAAGATCAATTTTATCTGTTTTTAAAACTAATATGCTTTTCTAATTGCGTCCATAAAAGTATTTTTATCAATGATTGTATCATTACCTAAAATAATCATTCCGTCATCATCTTCCATAAGAGACATTTGAAATTCAATTCCGTTATGATATAAATATAGCGTTCTAGGATTTCTACCACAAACATGATCACTATCTTCATGGAAGACTTTGCCACATTTTTTACACGTTATATATTCAGATTCTTCCATTCCCATAAAATCTCCTTAAACATGATAAAAGTTCTATTTTATTCTGTTTCTTTATTTGGGTTGAACATATTATTGCCATACCCATCGACCCAAGGTTTTGGGCTTGTGTATATATAAAGTCTTGACCCTTTACGGTTACAATATGCACAAAAATTAATTTGTGGCATAGCATCAGAATGCCCATTTTGTACAGGGCAATCAGGGCAATTAAATTCTTTCCCTGCTGGAAAATCACCTGTTGTCATAATAAAGTACTCCTTTTATTCTTTATCAAATTTATATTCTTTTGCGAATTCAATCAAAGTATTACAAACTGCTTGACCAAAATTCAAACCATCGCCTTCAAATCTCAAATCATTAGAGGTTGAAAATCCAGAGCATTCCAGATAAAATGTATAAAAAACAGTATCGTAATCATATCCTGTATATCCAAAATTTTCTAATAATTTTACAACTTGCCAAACATGGTTATAGTTTAAAACAGGCTGCCACTCACCAAAATCAGTTACATAATCATCTTCATGCTTACCACAATGACAAGCATAAGGCACTACTTTTTTATATGCCAATATGGTATCAGTATTCAATATTGCCAAATTGTCCATTTGTTCGCCATAATGTTCAATTATTGCCATAATAAATTCTCCCTTATGATAAAATGTTCCTTTTATTGTTTCTTAAATATATCATCTTTGAAATTAAAAGCAAACCAAAATCGTATTATACCAATAATTTTTCTTATCCAAAATATAATGTCTCTTACTAATAGCCAGCACCAACTATAAATTTCGTCAATAAATTTCATGATAAAATGTCTCTTTTATTCTTTCTCTCCACCTAGGGTAATAACTCCACATATTGCATTATTTACTATAGATGAAACAGGGACTTCAATGGTTGCTACAACATTATCTTCACTTGCTGGAAACCAACCATCGTCCCAATCTAACTCTAATTTGATTGGTTCTTTACCATATCTATTAATTGTCAATATATTCTTTGTCATACTTCTCCTTTATGCGCATGATAAAATTTGTCTCTTATCGTCCTAAACTTCTTCCAGCCCAAAACCCAATCAATAATCCAAAAGCAAATAAAAATAGATATAAACCAATCATGATAAAACTCTCCTTTTATTCTTCTTGATTCCATTTCAAATATTCTTTTTGCCAAAATATATTATATGGATCAATAAGCTTAAGATAAATTTTTGCAAATTTACCTGTGTCTACTATACCTTTATCGTTGTCAAATCCTTGCTTACCACACTTTTCACAAATCCAATGGTGTTGAGGAGGTTGTGTGCAATGATAATATCTCGAAAACACTTTTACGTGTTCGCAAGGTAGAATATCTCTTTGGGAACATTCTTGTTGAAGACTAGTCAACCAATTGATTAGAGCATCAATATTATCATAACTTATTTCGACATTGTCATACCCATCAGAAAGAGAAATTTCTTTTCTTTTTGAATCATCTTCAGCCGTGAAATTTTTATCTTTATATACTATTCCAGCCAAACATAAATCTTTCATAATAAATTTTCCTTATATTTTTTCTGCAAAAAGATATGATCCCAATTGAAAAACTTTATAATTCACAAAATTATTTTTTATATCTTCAGATTCTTCTAATGTTGTTTCTCGCCAATTTGATAGACCATCTTTGAGATGCCCAATAACCTTACATACATTTTCAAAATCCTGTTCTGCTTTTACAAGATTTTTGCAATTTTCTAAATATACATCTCCTGGTGCCTTTTCAATGAAACCACTGTTGCATAATAAGTTGCTAATCTTATTCAATCTCCCAAGTGCCTCTTCCATTTTTTTTGTATTTTTGTTGATTTCTTCTATGGGATCATGTTGTATACTTGGAAGAGTAATAAAAATAATGGAACCACCAGCAATACAAAAAGGGTATGCTAAAAACATTGCGCTATATTGTTTATCATCCATTAATAATTTCTCTCCTTGCCCTACATTCAGGGCATCTCTCATATAAATCTTTTAAGTTATATTCCAAATCAACTTTAGCATATCGCTGTTCATCTATATAATAAGAAAGATCAGGTTGTTCATATGGACTTTGATGGTTATAGCCTCTTCGTAACATTTCTTCTGCTAATTCATCATGACGTTTCCCCATATTTTCAGGTTCAATTAGAACAATTGGAGAAATACGACCAGCGATACTATGATGTTTTTCAAAGTTATGTTTATGCCGATGTATTTCATTATGCTCTCCAAGCAAGTGTTGCCTACAAAGTGCTTTTGGGTCAATCATCCACATGCGCATAAAACCTCCTTTTAACATTTCTTATAATCATCACAAATATTGGTTTTTAATGTTGCATGCTCTGATGCCCAAGCCCAAAGTACGTTGGGGTCTTTTGTTTCACGAAATGTCACAGGCGTATATGTTCCATCTTCATCGCAATAGCCATTACCGCCATCTGGTATATAATAAAAACATGATTCGCAACATTCAGAAATTCTTAGATTCTTTTTCATGATAAAATCACCCTTTTATCCTCTTTGAGAACGTTCTTGTTGAAGCCAAGTTAGCCAATTGATTAGTGCATCAATGTCATTATAATCAATTATTACTAATTCCCTGCCATCGTGAATAGCAATCTCTTCACAAATAGGCATATCTTTAATGGTTACAGTACGAATAAAAGATTTATCAAATGTCAATTTTTCCATAATAAATTCCTCATTTTATCACGTTAACAAATTAATATTTTTATCTCCAGATAACCACTTATATGCATCTTCTATGTTGGTTGTATCTCCCGCATAGCGTAACTGTTTATCTTTTATATAGTAACATCCAATGAACGATGCTATACCATTATTATAACCAATAAGCCTAATTTCCCCCTTATCGTTACTAACCTCAATATTTTCAACATGTTCAAGCGGAATAATCATTTTTTATCTCCGTGTTCCATTTTATTCTTCAACTTCTTCATATGTTTTTTCAAAAATATCAGGCTTACATGGATAAAATTCACCATGAATTCCCTTGATAATATAATCACCCTCAGAAACCTTCATATTACCTTCAAGAGTTCTAATAATACATTCACCAGGCAATATCCAAATAGGATCAGTAACACTTCCAACCCAGTCTTCAATTTTCAATACAAAGGTAAAAGTGTCTTCATATTTTAATGCTTCAATAACAACTGGTAATTTCCTATATTTTTTTACCATTTTTCTCCTTATAAAATTACTATTTTATCGTCCAGCCTCATCAATAATTACGAGTCCAATATTAACGGGAACTTCATAATCCACCATCATTTTCGCTAGTTTTGTAAAAATCTTTTGTTTTCTTTCAATTTCATCAAGAAGGTCTGTAACCTGATTCTGTTTTCCTGCCGTATCACGCCTTAAAGCGTCATGCATTTTGCGAGTGTACATGATAAAACCTCCATTTTATTTCCTTATAACTGGTAATATATTGCACTTTATCCTGCCATATGCCACATAAAGTGCAATATATTGCACATTATCGCATGATAAAATCATGCATTTATCGTCTGGGTATAAGTATACCACCTATACCCAGATTTGTCAAGTGGAAATTAATTATCCATCATATCCAGATTCTTCAATGTAACCAATATCCTCTGGCTTGATTGTACTACCAAATTCTTTGTTGAGTTCACTTGCAATGAAATTGCGTAGTTCACCAAACTTCAAATCTGGGTATTGTTTTTCTAATGAGGTTGGTGAAAGACCAATATACTTTTCATCGTAAATCCCACCAACTTCAAACTTTTCTCCATAAATTTCAGAAACATCTGTTTCATTTTTTACATATTCAATCTTTTCTTCATCTGTTTCAAGACTAAGCATTTCATTATATGTGCTTTTTGCCCAATCATATTGTTTGGCATACTCTTCTTGTGTTTTGAAAATAGTATTAAATTGTTCTAAAATCTTTTCATCAGACAATTCAATCATAGAAATTTCCACGCCCCAAACTACAAAACTAGTTGAACTACTATTTGTTACAAAATCACGTTTGATTTTCATTAGCGATAACTCCCTACTTTGAATTTATCTGATTGGCTAGAACCAGTACCATAGAAGAACATACCAAGCAGATCACCATTTTCGCTTCCTGCTTCAAATCCTATTGCCTTCCATGAATCAATTTCTACACCACTATATTTTTTGACACTCTCTAAATCTTCCCATATTTTATTTAAAACCCACCCATAAATTACATCTTCTGGAATATGCATTACATTATTTTGATTTCTATAATCTTCTTCAAACTCATTAAAGTCATAACAATATTTCAAGTTACTTTGGATAAACTCTTCAATATTTTTACGGTTTAGAGTATCGAAATCATTCTTGGTAAAATCATCTTTCATAGCAACAACAAAACTACTGCTAGAACTATTGGTAACAAAATCTGATTTAATTTTCATTCGTATTCTCCTGTCTTCAAAACTTCTTCAAGATAACCTTTATCCACATTGTCAATCAAAATTGCTGTTGGGCTATCTTTATCGTCACCTTCATTAGACCAGTTAATCCATGTGGCATCAATATATAATTCATCTTCAAGTTCTTTATTGATATCCTCCAAATAATATTTATATTGCGACTGTGCCAATTCTTTTGTTAATACATTGCCCATAAGAGTTTTCACACCAAATAAACCCATCTGTTCTTTTACATGTTTAGAGAATTCATTAATATCTTTGATTTTATATAAAATTGTAAAAGAACTGGAGCTGCTGTTTGTCACAAAATCTGTTCTTATTTTCATTTAAAATACTCCTCATATAAATATTTCCAAGTCTTTCCTCTTGTAATATCTGATATAGCATATTTACTAACATTAAATGTTATTGCTATATCTTTTTGCAGAATATGCTCATCAAAAAACATTTTATAAATTTGTCTTACTTCATATTCTTTTAATTTTGAGTGACCATGAGATTCTCCTTTTAATATAAGTTCTGGCTTTATTTTACTATAATGATTTTCTCCTTTTAAAACACATTCTGGGTGTTTTATCATCCCATTTTTATCTCCAATACACCCCCTATTCTTTCCCTTCATGTCTTTCATATTGTCTGCATGAGTTCCAAGAAATAAATGAGATGGGTTACAGCATAGAGTGTTGTCACAATGATGACAAACAAATATGTTTTCTGGTATGTATCTATAAAATAAAAGGTACGCCATTCTACTAGAATTCAAACTAATTCTTTTATTATCTGTCCCATACCTAATTTGTAAAATACCATAACCGCCTTTACTACGCAAAGATTTCCATTCCCAACACTTATCTCGTTCATCAATATTGACTTTTAACCAAAAATTAGATATCCAATATGACAAATTACAAACAGATTCAATTTTCATTTCTCTTGATTTTTTCATTTTCTCTTTCACACAAAGAAATTCCATCAATAGCAGGGCAAGGAGAACATAAGTGTTTCATCTTACATCCTGTACAAGCATTCTTTGCTTTATTTCTAAAATTTTCAAAAATTTCACTACCCCATGCATTTTTAATAGTGTTTGTATTGAGACTAACAAATTGGCTAGAATCTTGATTACAAAAAGAGCATGGCATGGCATTCATTTCAGCATCAATATACATAGAATGTCTTGCTGCTTCACATGGTTCAATACTTTCATGGGCGATTTTAGATGTAAAATTTACAATTCCAGAGCATGAGCAAGAATCAAACCCAACCTTAAAGGGCAATGTGTTATTATCAATAATTTCAAAGAACTTATTTACCTTTGCATTATCAGGGCGAAGTACATTCTCCCAAGAACCAAGACCAACTGGTTTATGTAACAAAAAGATAACCGCATTGATACCTTCATCAAACCCATTTTTTTCTAATTTATTAATAGCCTCATCAATGCTTGAATTACTAAGTACATAATGAATATTTGTTTTCATTCCAACACCAACCAACATTTGAATTGCTTTTCTGGTATATGGAGAACGATATTCAGATACAGCACAAGCGCCACAAAATTCTTTTGTCAATATAACTTCTTCTTCTGTTAGTTGCAAACCAGAGGTGGTGTAATTACAAATAATACCCTTTGATTTAGCATATTCAATAAACTTACCAAATTCTTCATGTTTATTAGCATCACCTCTGCCACCAAGCGCAAATTGAAAAGACTTTCCAGCAGATTCATCAATCAGTTTTTTAAAATTGTCAAAACTCATATTTGATTTGCTGATATTCAATCCATTTTGGTAACATTCTACTCCAGATTGGATGCACAAACCTGACTTTCCATGAATACAACCTCCCATAATCCCCACATCAATAAGACTAGGATAATTCCGCATGAAAGGGTCTATGCCAGTATCAACACCATTCAAATTTATAATACCACTACGAACATAAAACCCAGTCTCATCATTAAACATTTCAGCAAAACGGTGTTCCTGATCAATATAATACCTTTTCATGTTTCCTCCTTTTATTTATGATAAAATCATGTTTTTATCGTGACAAAATATCATTATACTCTTGTTCTGTCATTTTGTCAAGTAATTCAATAACTGTTCTTAGTTCTGGGCAACAAGTTTGTTCAGAAAGCCCAAGTTTTGCTTTTGGATCATATCCATATTTGCAATCACAAAATGGTGGAGGTGTTGGAAACAAAAGCCCATCATAGCAACAAACTTTTCTCTGCAATAAACGCAATGAGTTTTCTACCTGTTCTTTTTCACCATAAAACATTTTTACTCCTTATCAATTGATCACATCGTTATTATCATAAAAACCTGCTGGTTTATGAGTGCTACTATAACTATTATTAATTGGGGCAAAGTTTTTATTTTTAATTACATTAGCCAAATAAAAAATAGTTTTTGCAACAAGCACAATTGCGAAAGTAGTATAACTACCACAACCTTTTAATTGGTCAATTTCTTTTAATAGTTGATCTTCATTCATTATATTCTCCTTATAAAAAATAGTTTTATTTCCTAATTATTTGGCAAGCAATATATTCCACCAGAATGATATCCATCCATCAACCAACAAGTTACATTCTTTTCAGTATCAACAAATCTTACAACAGTGAAATTATTATCGCTATATACTGTTATGCCAGAATAGGTTGAACTTGGATTGATAACCTGAGATGTTACGGAGGTGTCAAGCGAAGAACTTGATACGGGTGTGACAGCGCATCCACAAAGCACAAAAACAACCAACAAAATTACTAAAAATTTTTTCATATTTTCTCCTTGAACATTATAAAAGTTTGATTTTATCCTATTAATTGATCAACAATAGAAATTGTTTGTCTTAATCTTTCATTATAATTGCCAGATATTTCAACAATATTGCCAAATCCCCTCTGGCGGTACATCCCTAGTAACTTTTTATGTAATCGTTCTCTTTCTTTTTGTTCACTTGTAAACCTAAGCCCATCATCAACCCATACTACATCTGGTTTGAATAAAAGAACTATGTCATATCTTGATGGATTTACAAATGATTCGATAAGACCATTATATTCATTGATATACATATTGCAATAATATTGTGTAACAACAGCATCAGTATCATAAAATACAATTCTGTTAGCCCCCCTCAGTGCTTTCATATCATTCTCATATTGAAGATACGCAATTCTTCCAAAATCTTCAGATGTAAAAACTGTTTCATTGCTTCCAAGATATTCAGCAGAATAATATCTACCAACTTCTTCTGACCAAGAGGTATGAAAAATCTTTGCGAGATATTTTGTTATGGTAGTTTTGCCACATGATTCTGTTCCTGTTATTAAAACTTTTTTAGCAAAGAATGGTCTAGCGCTACCTAAAATATAATCCCAATATTTATATGGATTTTCTCTAATCATGCTTGCACTTAAAGGATATCTTTCACGACTATAATCATAAAGAATATAATCAGAATCTGGGAACCATTTATTATTTACATCTTTGTATTCTTGTTCCCCACCAAATAAAGCATCAATATGGGTTGGGATTAATTGTTTCAATTTAGTAGACCATTCTTCCCATCCATAGGGAAATTCTGGTATTCCATTTTCATCAAGTAAAACAACCTTAATATGTTCAAATCCTTGGAGTTCTTGTGATAACCACTTTACTCTTGCCAAGCCATCCATCAAAGGAATGTTTGATTCTCTACATAACCTAATTGTTAAATCAGGGTGATCAGACACTACAACATAAAGTGTTTCACATTGTGTGGCAGAATCAATAATTGAGTTGATATGCCCCCTATGTGGGGGCATAAACTTACCTGCAAACACGCCTGTTTTATACATTAAGCCTCCTTCGCACCTTTGAGCCAAACAATATAACCATAGAAACTATTTACCAAATATGCAACCCACATAACAAGAGTAGGAACTGCCCAAGCTAATGAGGTAGGTTCTGCAATAATAACTGACACCCACATCAAAATAGATAGAATATTAATCACAATCCACATAGCCCACTGTTCTGCATAAGCTAATGTCATGAGAATTGTAGCAATGACTTGTAAAATTTCAGTTGAAGCGTCAAAGATTGAACCTAAGAATTTGATATGAAAAACACTATCAATCATTGAATAAATAGATACATTGCGTTTCATCACATTTACAAACCAATTATCAACCTGGAATAACCCTAAACCAACTAAAAACGTTGCCACAATACTTGCAAGTCCAATGGTTATGGCTTGTTTCCAATTTAATTTACGCATCTTCACATCTGTTTTACTAGATGGTCGTAAGTGATTACGCCACCAGAGAAAACCAATCAACTGAAAAGGCAACATAAAAGCCAAATTGATGAGCATATCACCATAGTAACCACTCATATAAGCAACGTACCCATAGGTGATACAATTCACTACACCCCAAATATAATTAGAGAGTTTCCCTTTAGCAACAAGCACAACACAAACAATGCCAGAAATTGCACTTGCTGGTGAAATAACCCAATTCAACAAAATGCTTTTCCAACTAGCCCAATACGTTCCTCCAATTGAAAAATAAATTGTTGCACCAACAACTGTTAATAAGAAAGAAAATAACCAAATCTTTTCAAACTTTGACCAATTTTTCATAATACTCCTCTCTAATTTGTGCACGATAAAATTATAGTTTTATCCTAAACCATATTCTAACCAACCATCAATGTTCTTATCGCATTCTTTTGTTTCATCATTGATGTGCCACCAACTAATTACAAACGGACTATCAAAATATTCCCTAGCGCCCATACTATCTACAACAAAATCTACTTTGCTAATTACTTCGCCATTCTGATGTTTATATTGATACATAATATCTCCTTATAAAATGCCTATTTTATGCTTTTAATTCTTCAAGCAGCTTTTGTTTTTCTTTAATTTTTTCTCTAAATTCACTAGCACACATTGAATAAGAAGCGGCTTTCATAAGTTCTGTGGTAATCAAATTAGACAGGGCATCTAATCCATCAACCATTTTGCCAAATGCAGAAATTTCTTCTTCAAGCGTCCAAATTTTTTCTTGTTTCAAAGCCTCTTCTTTATCAAAATCTTCTGTCATATTACCTCCTTATAAAATATTCATTCTATACTGTCTCAATTATCTCCAGCAAATTCGCCATAATATAATTTTCTCATTTCCTCTGCGAATCTACCTGCCTCATCAACATCTTTGAATTTACTTAATATTTTATTTTTACCATCTATCTGCAACTGGACTAAATACCAGCCCTGATAAAAACAAACATTGCGATAACCAGTTTTGTTGTTTTTATTTTTACTTCTTCTATTTTTTAAATTTTCATTTGTTTCTGATGCCCTTAAATTTGAAAAGCGATTGTCCATTGTATCATTATTGATATGGTCTATATGTTCAACATTTGGTGTATCTAATAAAAATTTGTGTAGATATATCCTTTTATATCTTTTATTTTTTTCTTTATCTTTGTTTATATATGTGGTAGCAACAACATAATATTTATCTATACATTTGTGGAAAGCAACTCCCCAAGAATATTGAAAGTTCAAAAATTTTTCCAAATTGCACAAATCAATAATGGTCGTGTGCTTTGTATTATTCCTTTGGTATATATTTATATACACATCATTTCCATCAACCACATATTCATACTCATTATTTCTCATTATTGTTTTTTACCTTATAAAATTTATTTTATACTGCTCAAAATATGAGCAATCACATCCACAGTCCAGCCGTTACCAATCATCTTATACCGTTGCGTGTTTGAAACGCCTTCTGTATAATTATCTGGGAGTGTTTGCAATCTCTCACATTCAATTGGAGAGATATATCTTATTCCTCCCCTATCTCTAATACCAAAACACCTTTGGTTACTATATAACTTATAATGAGATGCTTCAACCATTTGCATTTTTTCTTCCGTGTTCTCATCATATACTTTAAATTTTTCTTTTCTTTTATTATCTTTATTTATCCATCTGAATGATTTATCAGTATAGTAAAAAACATTTCCGGCTTCATGTTCTTGTACATCTTTCCAGTAAATTTCTTTT
>Ga0172381_10003645_pt1 | contig 16237 bp, 10 predicted proteins | sample Leawel6488metaG_FD_119754 | JGI IMG/M metagenome (GOLD analysis project Ga0172381, IMG submission 119754) | Leachate microbial communities from a municipal landfill in Southern Ontario, Canada - Leachate well 64-88 metaG | ecosystem: Engineered > Solid waste > Landfill > Unclassified | place... | reverse complement strand
CTTCTCCGCCGTCACCTGCCTTTAAATAGATTTTTACTTCATCAACAATCATATATTTGCCTACAAAATAACCAAATCTCAAATATCAAACAAAAAGCGAATATCCCTGTTTGGTAATTGTTTATTGGATATTGAAATTTGCTTGGAACTTGTATCTTGGTTATTGATTATTTATCTATGATATCAGAAATTTTGAGGAGTGTATAGATTTGACGGTGTCCGCGTATTCTGCGGGATTTTTTGCGCCTGCGGTATTTATAGCTTAAAACTTTGTTTCCTTTTTCTTCGCCGCCGATTGCAGCTTTTACCTTGGCGCCGGTAACGTAGGGAGCACCAAGCGAGACCTTATCATCGGAGGCGACAAGCAGTACCTTATCAAAAGTGATCTCGCCCTCTTTTTGATCGAGCTTTTCCACCTTGTAAGCGTGGCCCTTTTCCACGAAATATTGTTTTTTAGCAATCTCAACTATGGCAAACATAGGTAGAATATTAACATAGTAGTTTTATAGAGTCAAGCAATTTATTTCTACGGTTTCCCCATTTTTGTTATTTTTTAAGAACGGATTATTACGGATGTCACGGATAAAACTTAATGGTTATCCGTATAAATCCGTAATAATCCGCGACATCCGTTCCCCTGAATAATCATGGATTTTTATCGAGTTACTGCGCACTTTACCCTTTTGCTCATTAATGAAGCTATTGTTACCATTATCCCCCATATCACAAAAATAGACAGGGTCATCGGAATACCAACTCTCATCATTTCCGGTAAAACCTCAGGAAGACCGGCGGTTAAAAATGGCGGATAAAGAACAATTTCTCTGTGGGTAACATGTTCAACGGCAAGCATTGTCACGCCGCCCCACAACATCGCATTTAACCAATTAAAATGGTATTTTTCAGGAACTTTTTTACCTATAGCAGTCGTTACTATTGCCGCACCCATTGGAACAACAAAACAAGCCATTGGTGACCTCCTCAATGAGCACGTGATTTTTTCAAGCCGCATAGGCGTCAGAAAAAATCACAGTGCGAATTGATACTGAAGACGCGATGGACAAGAGCGCCTGAAGTATCTAATAAACTTTTCACTTCGTCCGCTTATCAGCAATATTCGCGATTAAAAGTGAAATCCCCCATATTATAAACACCGGTACTAACATTGCAAGCCCTAATATTGCGCTATTTTTGACCATCCCATCGGTTGTTTTTTCTAAAAAACTCCCGCCTTCGTAGCCGAGAATATGATCAACAAGGATCATTGCCGTTGCGCCCCAAAGCATTAAAGCTAAAAAACCTAATTTGTATTTCTTTGGTAAAATACAATTAGCCAAAGTTGCGCCGGTTGCCGTGATTGAAGTTGTCGCTAACCACATTTTTGTTCCTCCATTTTAATGAGCCCTGTTGGAAATGTAATTTCTAACAGGGCGAGCACAGTATTTTTTCAAAGCCTATCCTACCCGAAGGGCAGGCATGGCGAAGAAAAGTTGTTGCTTCCCTTAAAAATCTACTTGGGTTCTCATTCCACCAACAAATACCCCATTGGTATCATCTGTTATGTCTTTACCAAAAGGATTCCAGATATACTGGAAGTCAGGGCTGATAGAAAGGTATTTGTTAAAGTATATCTTGTAATAAGCTTCCAAGTGCCCTTCTGGTTTAGCTCGATAGTCATAGTATTCCTTATAATCATCTGAAGGAAAAATTTGTCCGACAGCAAAAGCAACCACATCGTTCTCTCTGCCCCAAGGTTTACCTTCCACCTGAAAACCTGCGCTCCAGGATTGTTCAAGGGAATAGTTTAAATCTCCGGTTGCAATGATATCCGGGTTATACACTTCAGGATTCTGCCAGCTGTAACGGGTAAAGAGAGTTATAATGTCGTTTGCTTTCTGGTCAAAGCTTAAGCCAAAACCATAGGCATTTTCTTTGTTTTTAGTTTCATCGAGCCATTTGGTGTGATAGACATTATTGTTCCAGCCATAGACGCGATAGTTGCCTGGCAGGTTAAAAAAGTTTGTCTTAAAGGTTACTTGTCCGACATTAAAGAGATTATCCGTAAGTTTTTCCCAATCGCTGTTACCATCAAATACGCCGTAATTAAACTCAACCCATTCTTTCGGCATGTAGGCAAGACGGATACCGGCAGTATTATCCGGAAATTCAGTGGTTGGAGCGTTACGAAACATTCTGCCTAAGAACTGAGTAGTTTCATCGTTAGCAACCAGGTTATCATCAAAATAGACTGTAGGATCAAGTTTTCCGAAAGTTATCACTGCCCTGTCATTGAAAAATCCTTGTTCATACCAAGCTTCGGTTACTCTTACATTAACATCATCATCAGCATCGCGGTTAACATTACTATATAAGGTAAGGTTATCTTCAAGGCCTTGGCCCTGGCCATTTTCAAGATGCAGGAAGGCTCTGCCGTTTACCCCCTGGAATTCCTTGGCTATGGTAATATCTGTGGAATAGGAAGCATCAGTGCGGCTGGACTTTTGATGGGCATTGTCTGAATTATTATTTACGTTATTTGTTCCCTGCACAACCATAGTCGCGCCGGCGCTTATATCAAGGCCTTCCACAAGCCCAATGGGCTTGCCTGTTTCACGATGCAAATCCGTATCGAATTGGCTTAGCTTTGATTCGTATTCGGAGATTTTCTTGTTTTGATCTGAAATGTACTGTTTTTGTTCATTCATAGATTTATCCTGGACAGCTAATTTCTGTTCAAGAGTTTCAAGCCGGGCTTTAAGCTGATTGATTTCATCCTTTATGGACACCTCGTCAGCAAAGCAAAGATTAACAAAAAAACAAGCACCAATAAAAAACGTAATTATCCGCATCTGGACAACCTCCTTTGTTTTCTTCTCTGGTTGTCCAGTCGAAAAAATTACTGCTTAATGCCTGACACTGCCGGTGCAGTAGTAACTTCTATTTAAACCGCCGCTTTTCCCTCTTTTCAATTTGCACGACTTTTGCCTCGTGAATAGTAATCACTACTTCTCCATATTCTATTTTCTCCATGGCGGACTGAATTTCAGCAAAAACATCCTGCTTTTCTTTTTCGGAAAATGTGCCAATTCTATTTTTCATTGGATATCTTTTTAAAAATCGTGTTACTGATAATAAAAAAAATTTACACGCCGCTTATAACAAGCTTACCGTGTTTTACGCCTTTTAAAGACATTAACTTATCCGATAATTCCTTAAGGCGCGAAGCTTTGCCCTTAAGGGCAATTATTTCCAGACAACTATGGTGGTTTAAATGAACGTGCTGAGTGGCCAGGATTATGTCAGAAAAACCATGCTGAATGTCTAAAGATTTATTTACCAGTTCTCTCCTGTGATGATCATAAATTATGACAACAGCCCCTGAAACTTCCTTATTGTCTTCATATGCTTCTTCGGTTAAGTTTTTTCTGATAAGAAAACGGATCGCCTGGCTCCGGTTAGGAAATTTGTGCCGGCGCACAAGAGCGTCTAAATCCTTAAAGAGCTCCTCCTCAAGCGAAACACCAAATCTTTTTATCTTTTTCACCCAGCCCTTCCTTTTTAAAATATTTTACTGATAAATTTTTTTGCATCCCAACCTTTCCCTGTTTTTACAGATACACATACTTTGTTTTGGAAGGGTTAGTGTTTACCCAGCCCTTCCAAATATGAAACAGAACATGGAAGGAATGGCTGGATTCATAATAACACCTTTCTATAAAAAGTAACACAATTATAAAAGTTGTCAAGACTCTTTTTAACCGTGTTGTTTGTAAATTCGGGTTTGTTTAGAGTTTAGGATTTCTGGTTTCGAGTTTTTTATTTTTGTGGTGTCTCCAGAATTCAATTACCGCAGGCAATACCGAAAGTATGATAATAACGAAGATTACGATAGAAAAATTATGCTTAACCATGGGGACATTGCCGAAAAAGAACCCCCCGAGAACAAAAACACTTACCCACAAAAGCGCGCCTGAAACATTATAAATAAAGAAATAGAGGTAATTCATTTTACCCACCCCGGCGACAAACGGAGCGAAAGTGCGCACTATTGGAATAAACCTTGCCAGGATTATGGTTTTTCCGCCATACTTTTCGTAAAACTTATGGGTACGGGCTAAATATTCTTTCTTAAAAATTCGTGAATTTTCTTTTTGAAATAGCCGTTCTCCAAAAACTTTTCCTAACCAATAATTTACACTGTCTCCGATGATTGCCGCGCTAAGTAAAATAACAAATAGCCAAAAAATACTAAAACTACCGATTGCGGCAAGCGCCCCGGTTGCAAAAAGCAGGGAATCTCCCGGCAAAAATGGCGTTACCACAAGCCCGGTTTCGGCAAAAACAATAGCAAAAAGAAGCAGATATGTCCAATTACCGCAAGATTGGATAATCGTATTGAGATGCACATCAAGATGTAAGAAAAAATCTAAAATATTTTTAATTATTTCCATTTTAAACCTCTATTCCGAATACTTTTCTGATTATTAACCCGATAAAAAAGTTTATTGCCGCGATACTTAAACTTATGGCCGCCATCTCGATGAATCTTTTTCTAAAATTCAGCCCTTTGGCAACGGACACATAAAAAGTAAAAATCATGATTGCGCAAAGAGCACTGCAAATTACCATAGAAAGACAAACAAATATATTCTTAAAAAGGAAGTAAGGCAAAACCAGAACCAATACTGTGACAATATAGGTTATTCCTGTATATACACTTGCCCGAAGCGGGCTTTTGTCGGTTTCCTCATGCTTAGTTGATAGGTATTCAGAGGCGGCCATGGACATAGCGGCGGCAATACCGGTAATTAACCCGACAATCGCGACAAGATGCGTCTTTTGCAGGGCTAAAGTAAACCCCACTAATGCTCCGGTTAATTCTACTAACGCGTCGTTTAAACCTAAAACCACCGAACTTACATACTTTAACCGCTCTTCGCTGATTAAATCAATGAGCTCGGATTCGTGTTTTTCTTCATCGTTAATCACGTCCTCTATTTGCGGAGAAATTTCTTTTAATTTCTCATACGCGTCTTGCGCCAGATCTTCTCCATTTTCCATAAGTTTGAGGCCAAAATTCAGGCCAAAAACGCGGGAAATAAAAACATAGATAGAAGCCTTAAAGATATCCGGAGCAACCACTTCCTGTGTAATGCTTTTAAAAAAATCGTGGTGCCGCAATTCTTCATCGGAAATTCTTTTTAAAATCTCGCTTTGCTCTTTATTCTTTATAAGCAAAGCAAGGTTTTTATAAATTATATGCTCGGTAAGTTCGTTCTTTTGTGCCTTTAATATTTTTTCTTTTAGATTTTGATTTAGCATAGCAGCCTCTCGAAATCATAACGCCTACAAAATAGTGTTTTATTATAGCATAGATAATAATTATTGTCAGAGTTATCGTAAAAAACTGGCTATCGCCGGCAGGTGGCGCAGTATGCTTTTTTTAACTTTCCATTGACCTCAAAAGATAAAAGGTGGTATAATATTTTTGTTAGCAATTTAGCCGGCTATTAGCGGGTAGTATTAATCTTGGGGATTAAAAAGGAGGAGAAAATGAAAGCATTAAAGGCAATTTTTGTTTCGGTTTTTGTATTACTTTTTTCTTTATCATCAGCAAGCGCTGAAAGCCGTTCCGGGAAAGTAACAACTTCTCAAGGAACCGTTGAAGTAAAAATCGGAGAAACAAAATGGGCTCCGGCAGAGATAGGCATGGTACTTAAAGAAGGGGACATGATTCGCACTCAAACTAACTCCTCGACAACTGTAGAAATAGAAAATGCCGGCTTGGTAGAAATAAAACCGAACTCAGAACTCGAGTTGATGGAATTGACCACAGACAAAAATGATAATTCTCGCAGGACGATCATTGATTTATCATTAGGCGAAGTTCTAATCAAAGCTAAAAAATTAAACAATAAAAAATCAAAATTTGAAGTTAAGACTCCTACTTCTGTTGTAGGAGTAAGAGGTACTGCCTTTTCAGTTAAAGTTAACGCGGTTACAGAATAGCTTTATCATTTAATTGTCGAAGGAAATTCCTTCGAAGCCCCACCGCCGGATGAAACTGGCGATGGGGCGAAGAAGAAAAAATTTTGAAACTCCCTCAACTTAAAATAAAAAAAACTTTTCTTCTTAATATAGGCTTAAGTCTTGCCACAGCCTTTTTAGTATTTTTCTTTTCTAGTAGCACCTCATTAAACCAATTAAAATCCGCGGTTCTTGATTTTTCGTTCCAATTCAAAAAACCCCTGGCAGATAAACCAAACATTATCATCATTGAAGTTTCCGATGCCGATATTGACGGAGTCGGCAGATGGCCGTGGAGCCGAACATGGCATGCCGCAATGCTTAAAGCCCTTAAAGAGCTCGGCGTAAAGTCTACATATTTTGATATTATTTTTTCCGGCGCCGCCACCGAAGAAGAGGACAAAATTTTTGAGGAAACCGTTAAAGCCAGCAACAACGCTTATCTGCCATTTGCTTTTCAGGACACAAACTACAATATGCGGGAAGCAATTATGCCGCTTGAAATGTTCTCAAGCGCCGCCAAAGGAATTGGCTCAATAAATGTTTATCCTGATTCTGATGGTATTTTTAGAAAAATTCCATTAATCCTTAAAGCCGGCGACGGAAAATATTACCCGCATATGGCTTTAAAAATTGCCCTTGATTATAATGGTTTACAAATAAAAGAAATAAAACCACGGCACTTAATTGCTTCCGGAAATAATGAAATCCTGGACATCCCCTTAATCGAAAAAAATAATTTTTTAATAACCTGGCCGGCTAAAAATCAGGATGTTTTCAAACACTATTCCTACATCGATGTCCTGGCAAAATATAAAGATTATCTTGATAAAAAGATTTCCGCAAAAGAAATGAAAATTTTCAAAGACAGTATCTGCCTGGTAACAGTTACGGCTATCGGGCTTGGCGACATAAAACCGGTTCCCATGCATCCGGAGTATCCTGGAGCCAAAATACTTGCGGTAGCTATCAATAATTTGTTGAATAAAACTTTCATTCACACTCCTCCTCTGTGGCTGAATATATTATTATTATTTTTATTCGCAATTTTTCCGGCATTCATAATGTTTGGAGAAAAACCATTGAAAGAAAATCTAATTATTGTTTTAACCGGCGTGGTTTTCGCTTCAATCTATCTTGTTTTATTCAGGTATGGATTTTATATGGAACCTTCTATGCCGCTACTAGGGCTTCTCTCAAGCACCTTAACTATAGGCACATATAATTTTATACGCATATCAAGAGAAAAACAAAATTTCTTTAAAATGGCGGTTACTGATGGGCTTACCGGGCTTTATAATATCCGCTATTTTAGAATGCTCATCGAAACCGAAATTATGCTCTCTCAACCTGACATTTCAAAAAAATTTGCCATAGTTATGAGCGATGTTGACCATTTCAAGCATTTTAATGACACCTATGGGCACCAGGTTGGAGATGCAGTGCTTAAGGCGATTGCCGACTCTCTGAAATCAACCGTACGCTCGTCAGATGTTGTGGCAAGGTATGGCGGCGAAGAAATGATTATCCTGCTAAGAGGAGCGACAGATAAAGATGCTATGCGTGTCGCGGAAAAATTAAGAAAAAATATCGAAGAAATGACAATAAAAGAAGAAAAGGCAGTCCATAAAGTGACTGCCAGTTTTGGAGTATCAATTTATCGTCAAGGAGACACAACAAACTCTTTGATTAAAAGAGCGGATGACGCTTTATATAAATCAAAAAAGGCCGGCAGAAACCGTATTTCTTCCGAAGAAAATCTTGCATAATTTATAGTGAGTTCTCTTCAATTTCCGCTTCGCGGGATATTTCTTGCCCGACAGTAATTATCTTTGCCTCATCCATATTCACACCGCCATCACTATAGTATGGCGCAGTAACAACCGAGCCTTCAAAAACAATTACTACCGTCCGGTACTTACCTGCCTTATACTGTTTTCGCCGCAGGAAATTGTCCAAATAGAATGCCAAATTAGTAGTATTATTATCTTCCGGCCTTGGATTGTCCGGGCGTGGTGTCGGTGCTGGTTCCGGAGGAATAATCGGCTGGCCGCCAACGGTTACAGTAAAAGCGTGAGGAGTAACAAAAGTACCGTCAGTTACTGTTATGTTGGCAGCCTCAAGCTTATAGAGAGTCATGGTTGCGCCGGCGCTGGATGTGCCGTTTGTAAAAGTGATAGTTGTGGATACTCCGAATTTTTTTGCCACGCCAGAATTATCGGTAACTGTTGGATAAAGAGATTCTTGAGGATTGGCACCGGAAAAAATCAAAGCTGTGTCTTGTGTATAAACATTAGGTCCGGCAGAACAAATATTTTCATACCTATCTCTGGCATGGATAGTTATGGTCTGAGAAGAACCAGCCAACTGATTGGAATTGCCTGAGATAGTGTAGTGATCCATTTCCGCCGGCCAGACAGTAATACCTGACTGGGTACCGGTAACTGAACTTGATATATCGGTTGCGGTAACGGATATTGTACCGGCAGTCTTTAGGGTTACGCCTGAACTGAAAGTATGAATACCGTTATCTGTTACTGTAAAGGTATAGTTATTTGGTAATGAACCTTGAGTATCATTTGAAGTAAAACGGATGGTTCCTCTATACCAGTCAACAACGTTAGAATAATAATCATAGACGGTTACGGTTACGTTAGATGATGTTCCGGCAATAACCGGAGAGGTAATGTTTTCTACGGTAAAGGCATAGGCAGCCGCAGGTATAATTGAGAACGCAGAAGACTCTATACTGGTAAAACCTGTCTTTGAAGCAATCAATGTGTAGGTACCGGCCTTGGTTCCGGTAATATCTGCAAAGCTGACAATACCGCTTGAAGCTGTTTGTGGTGAAGTAACAGTGATGTTGCCGCCAACTGGTTTTGTGCCCATGGCCAAAGCGATTTGAGTTGATGAGTCGTTGGTACAGAGGTTATTGTAAGCATCATAAAGAGCTACTGTAACTTGAGTCATGACCTGCCCAGCGGTAAAGCTTGATGGCGTTACGCCGTATTGCATTGAAACAGCTGCTCCCGGATATACTGTAAAGGCACTGGATGTGGCTGATGAGAATCCGGAAGCAGTAAATCTAAGAGTTAATCCGGTTTGCGCTTTATCCATTCTAAGATTTGTATAGGTTACGGTTCCATTGCCTGAAGCGGTTCCAATATCTAAGCTAAGAGTTCCTTGTAATGTGCCTGAGCCGCTATATACAGCCACAGTAACCATTTTACTTGCTGCTAAATCTACCGTTGATAAGTTACCGTAAGCATCATATGATTTTACAACTGGCTGCTGGGTAAAAACGCTTCCTGCGGTTGCGCCAGTTGGTTCAGTAGTTATAGTTAAAATTGTAGCTGCTGCTGGACTGACTGTAAACGCGCTTGATGTATCTGTGGTCATGCCTGCTGCGGCAAAATCAAGAGTTACGCCTGATTGAGCAACATCCATTCTTAGGTTAGTGTAAGTGACTGTGCCGTTACCTGAAGCAGTTCCGATATCTAAAGCAACTGTTCCTTGCAGAGGCCCGGTGCCAGTGTTAATCGTTACGGTAACAAGCTTGCTTGCGCCAAGGCCTACTGTAGACAAGTTACCGTAAGCATCATATGATTTTACAACTGGCTGCTGGGTAAAAACGCTTCCTGCGGTTGCGCCAGTTGGTTCAGTAGTTATAGTTAAAATTGTAGCTGCTGCTGGGTTAACAGTAATTGCTGCACTTGTCCCATATTTAGTTCCTTGCGTAACTGTTAGTGTAGGTGTTTCTGTTGCGTTATAAAGGACTATACTTGAAGTAGTAAAACTGCCGGATCTTAAATCAACTGTTGTTGTGTAACCGCCAATTAAATTATTACCATTGTATGTAGGATTATAAATACCTTTTGCGGTAGCTGTGGTTGTAAATCTTACTGAAGTTGCAGCCGTAAAAGCAATACCGTTTTGATCAAGTAAGGCGATATTGCCTTGGGCATCTCTTGCGATAATAACTACTGTGAATCCTGTGCCGGCAATTTGACTTGGTATGACTGCCCAATCAAAATGGTCTAAATTACCTGTTCCGAAATTCCAGTAAATGTTATTGCCGGCATTGGTACAATTGTTAGTTGCAACAATAATATCTCCGCCTGATGCATCCGAATAACTTGCGGTAACATAGCTTATAGATTGCGTGCCGGTAACAATAAAATACCAGTAGCTCGATCCTGAACCCTGCATAACAATATTATGCCCGCTTGTTCCATTAATATTTATATTAACAAAGGTATAAGTTGAACCGGCATGGAATGTAAGTTTTGAGTCAGCTGTATTATCGGTAAAGGTTCCGGTTACAGTACAACTATCGGCGAAAGCAACTCCTTCGGTTGAAGCATTAGTTATTGTAAGATTGTAGAAACTTGAGCCACCTGACGTAATAGACTGCGCGCCAATGCCGTCAAAAACAACATTGCCTGAACCGGAAGTAAATACACCGGTGCCGGAAACTTCCCAATCACCGGCAACCATAAACGATGTATTCTCGATAGAAGCCGGGGCTTTTAATTCGCCGGAAGTAATTTGCACATCACCGGCAACATCAAGAACGCTTAACGCGTCAGAAGCATCTAAAGTGCCGCCGTTGACAATAATATTTCCGCCGACAACAGCCTTATACACAGTAATAGCTAATGTGCCGCCACTGACAGTAAGATTACCGGTTGTCGTAACGACACTGCGCAAAGTTTTTGTGCCGGTGCCGGAAATCGTAAGGTTAGCGTAAGAAAGCGCATCGTCTACGGTCTGGTCGCCTCCTCTACTATAATTAACCGTCGAACCTGTTCTTAATGTTTTTGTCTCAAAGGCCGCATAATTTCCGGCAAAAGTTGTGGCATCAACAAGTATGGTTCCGTATACGTCTAAAGTATTAGTTGTGCCGCTTCCGGTTATGGTATAGCCACTGGGATTAAATGTCGTGCCGGAGCCAACAGTAAGGTTGCCATTTATCGACCTGCTTCCCGCCAGAGTCTTTGTGCCGGAACCGGAAGTGGTAAGATGCCTGTAGGCAAAAGAATTATCTATCGTCTGATCGCCTTCTCTGCAATAATTAACTGTGGAAGCTGAACCCATTGATTTACTTTCAAAACTTGCATAGTTTCCGGCGAAAGTTTCAGCATCAACAAGTATTGTACCGTAGCCGTATATATAATTTGTGCCGCTTCCGGTTATGGTGCATTCGTTAGGATCAAATGTCGTGTTGGTGCCTACTGTAAGATGTCTTGTTATAGTAAGATTACCACCTAAAGTTTTTATACCGCTTCCTGAAGTGGTAAGATTTGAATAAGAAAGAGAATTATCTATCGTTTGATCTCCTGACCTTGAATAATTAACCGTGGAACCGGAATTTAAATTTATCGTTTCAAAACTTTCATAGCTTCCGGAGAAAGTTGCAGCATAAACGTATATTGTTCCGGTTACATCCAAAATGTTTGTGCCGGAACCGATAATTTTATAACTTGTTGACGGAGAGAATGCCGTGCCTGAACCTACGGTAAGATTACCTGTAATAGTAGTATTACCATTTAAAGTTTTTGTTCCTGAACCGCCGGAAGTGGTAAGGTTCACATATGCCAGCGTGCTATCAATGGTTTGGCCTCCGGGGCGATTATAATTAACTGTTGAACCGGCATTAAAATTCTTAACTTCAAAGCTTGCATAGTTACCGGCAAATGTGGTTGCGTAAACATACAACGTACCGGTTACGTCTAATGTATTTGTGCCGGAACCGGTAACCGTATAAGCACCGGGATTAAACGTTCCGGCGTCAACATACATATCATGATTTACCGTTAAAGAATCGCTTAATGACCATCCGCCGGTAGCGCTGTCAAATTTAACATCGTAGAAGCTGCATGCTCCGGAAGAAGTAGTTACAATAACGCGCCCAGTTGAACTTGCATCAAACACTACTCTGCCAAGGCCCGGAGTAAAGATGCCGCTTCCGTAAATCTTCCAATCTCCGCCGACAGTAAAAGAATCGTCATCAAGCGCTGCCGGGGCTTTTAATTCTCCGCTTGATACAAGAACGTTGCCACTGACATCTAAATCGCTTGAGGCATCTGAAGCATCCAAGGCGCCGCCGTTAACTGTAAGGTTTCCGTTTATGATAATTTTGTAAATATCTGCATCAAGCGTACCGCTGGTTACTGTAAGGCCGGCGGTTGTAACATTACCGGCTAAGGTTACAGTTGTGCCGGCAGTTTTATCTACAAGCACAGACTCAATGCTTGAACCTGAAAAATCAATGCTTTGGGAGTTAGTGCCGGAAATAGTTATTGTGCCGGTGCCTTTGGTCCAGGTAATCGTGCCGGAGGTTTCCGTAAAAATAACATTACCCTGGAAAGTAATATCGGAATTATTTATGTCGTTTCTGATGTTCAAATCGTAGCCACCGGTAACTCTAAATTCTACATTGCCGCTGAAAATAATATCCGAACCGAAAGTATGCGTTACATCATAACCGTATCCTGATTGGATAAGAACGTTTGAACTTGCGTAGGTGCCACTGGCCATGGTGCTATTTAAAGCGTCTATCTCTAAATTGCTGACTGATATTTGGGCAGTGCCGTCAAATTGAGAAATATTTTTGCAAATTAATGTACCGGTGCCGTTAATTATTCCTGTGCCGGTTACATAAACGTCTGAAGTGCTTTGGCTGGCACCGATGGTATTATTTATGGTAAATCTTCCACCTACTCTAAGTGCGGTTGATATATTAATGTTCGAAGCGGTGGTTATGCTCCCAGTAATTGTTAAATTTTTAAGTATCTTTGCTAAGCTGTCAAAACCACTGATGGTTTTGCCGTTGCCAAGCATCACCAAAGTAGCATCGCTGGCATTACATGTTGTCACATCTGCACCGTCCCAATTGCCTAGCACAGTCCAGGTAGCATTACCCATGGATATTTGTTTATTGTCAAGCGTAACTGTCCGGGAAACTGAAATTGTCCGGTTGTTCGTTGCATTATCGATATGGCCGTCATTAGCTTCTGTGCCGGTATAGCCGGAAGTTGCGGTAATGCTTCCCACAGAAAAATTGGCATCGATGATGCACCCGGCTACGCCATTACCGCTTAAGCCGCCGTCAAAAATTACATCAGTACCGCCTTGTGGTACGCTAACACCTCCGGCACCGCCGGATGATTCTGACCAGTTAGCAGTACTGTTCCAATTGGCGGTTGTGCCGCTTACGCCACCGACCCAGAAACGTACTTCCTGCGTAAACAACCAGTTAATATTATTATGGGAATCCGTACAATTATTGGTTGCGTCAACACGAGTTCCGCCGCTGGCATCGGAATATTGAACGTCAACGTAAGTCGCATAAGCATAACCGGTAACCGAGAATGTCCAGGTAGCTGTAGCTTTAAAAACAAGATTGGTACTTGATATGCCATTAAGATAAGCTGAACCTCCGACAGTGATAACTGCACCATTCATTGCGTCAGCGTCGCCATGAATTTGTCCGCCGGTAGAAGCATCCATCAGTAAACTTCCGGTTATGGCAACAGTCCTTGCGTTGAAATCCAATGTTCCGGAAGTAAGGGTGAAGTTTCTGCCAACGGCCATATTGTCCTGCAGCTGCCACGCGCCGGTACCGTTAAATACAATGTCATAGAATGAAGCGCTGGCTCCGGATTCAATTGTCTTTGCGCTGACAGCGCTAAAGGTAACGGTTGATGTTCCGGAGGTAAATGCGCCATCACTTGAATCCCAGTTGCCGCTCACATTTATGATTGATGCGCCAGTTGATGTAACCACGCCAGCTGTTCCGATGGTCATATTTTGCGTCGTCCATCCACTAGCGCTTGATGCGCCGATAGTAAGCGTACCTCCGGTTATTACGGAATCACCGCTAACTGTCAGATTATAAATTCCAACCGCAAAAGTCCCGGCAGAGACAGTAAGGCCGGATGTAGTTATATCCTCGGCCAAAGTTTTTGTTCCGGTTGAATTAATCACTATTGCTTCTAATGTATCCTCTGTCGGAAAATAAATATTTGCATCCGCGCCGGATAAAGTTATTGTGCCTGTACCTTTAATCCAAATCACTCTGCCTGAACCGCTTCCGTTTTTAGCAACATCCCCTTTAATAATCCAGTTGACTGCTTTTCCGGAATCATTGATGGTAGTATCATAACTATTATTAATATCAAAGGTTAAATCCCCTTCTATTTGTATTGATGGGCCGTTGGTATTATTTGCCAGAGTAAAACTTCCTGTAGACATAGAGTCATTATTGATTTCAAAACCTCCAAAGATATAGCTTCCAGTGCTTAAGGTTAAATTCGAATCAGCAGTAACATAAACAATAAAATTAGTATAATAAATTCCCGTAGATAAGGTGAATCCCGAAGAAGGTGATTCCAGTTGCAGGTATGCGGCAGAATAAGTACCAAGCAGCGTCAAACTTTCGCCATCTTCAGGTGATGCCATATTAACTTTTCCGGTACCATCAATAATTGCTCCAGAATCTATAATTAAATTCTTTAACGGTTCAAGCGGGTAATCCGTAGAAGAATTTACAATCAGCTGCCCAATAACGGTTAAATCGTCATTAACCGTAACGATTTCAGATGTGTCAGGAATGGTTATGATTGCGCCGGAACCTATTGTAACTTTATAAAAACCATTTGCTTCTTTGGAAATCAAATTGCCGGTGCCGGTAAGGAATAATTCCGAAGCATTACAGGTAAAAGTGCTGGCATCGTAGTTATCGAAACTTCCGGCAACAGTCCAAACCGCATCACCCATTGAAACCGAGCCATCCACATTGACACTGCCGCCAACATTAATAGCTTTATCGTTGGTAGCATTGTTAAATGTTCCGGTTATGCTGAAATTATTCGTAACCTCAAGATCATTTGTGGCAAGGGTAGCCGTGCCGGAAACAGTAAGATTATAGAAAGCACTTGTGCCGGGGGAAAGTGTACCTGAACCATTCAAGGTTACGGTTGAATTATCAGCAGTAAATGTGCCGTCGGTTAAATCCCAGTCGCCGCTGGCATATATCTTCGAAGCTCCGGAACAAGTAATCGCGCTGTCCGAACCAACCGTAATACTTCCCGTGGACCATCCTGTATCGCTTGACGCACCGATAGTAACTGTTCCACTGTCGGAAATTGTCGATGATCCGCTTACAGTAAGATCATATGTTCCGACGGCAAGCGTAGCAAAAGATACGCTCAAGTTGCCGGCTACAGTAGTGGCCGCTTCCAGGCTCTTTATGCCCGAACCCGACACTGCAAGGTTATCGTAAGCAAGAGTGCTATCGATTGTTTGGGCACCGGAAGCACTATAATTAACCGTTGAACCGTCTCTGATTATTATATTTTCAAAACCTACGTAGCTTCCGGAAAATGTTGAGGCAGTAACTTTTATCGTACCAGTTACGTCTAAGGTATTCGCACTGCCGCTTCCGGTAACAGTATAGCCATTGGGGTCAAACGTTCCGGAGTTAACATACATGTCTGTAGCAACTATCATGGCGTCATTTAATACCCATGAGCCTGTGCCGTTAAAAGTAATGTTGTTAAACGAACTTCCGCTTGAAGCAATCGTTTCCGCGGAAAGAGAATCAAAGATAACTGTGCCGGTGGACGAGAAAATGCCTCCGGCATTGGTATTCCATGAACCATGCACGGTAACTGTATTGGTTTGCGGATCAAATGTCGCTGACGAACCTTTAATTTCAAGATCGTCAAGCGTTACCGCGCCTTGAGGCGTATAATTTTCTCCGGCAACGATCCAAACTTCATAACCATTATTAAATGTGGCATCATAACCGGAGACGCTGAATTGGATTTTTGCATCGCCAAGCGTTGAAGCTGTTGCTAACATTTCATTACTTACTGAATTTGCGGTTTCAGTTCTTAAAACAATCTTATTCGTATACATCTCAAGGTTTTTAATCGGGGTTGTGGCATCAACCGCTTGAGTAACTAAGTTAGCGCCGTCTACGGTTGCGTCATCGGTAAAAATAGTAATTATGCTGTCGGCTGATACGGTCAATCCAGAGAATGAGAAATATCCTCCGCCGGTTGTAGTAATGGTAGTTTTTGCGCCGCCGTCTATTGAAATAGAAATGCTCTTTCCGGCGCCAATATTTGTGGTTTTTGCTTCATTGGTATAAACCACGCCAGAAATTACGAAACCTCCAAAATACCAGTTTGAGTTATTTCCG
>Ga0172381_10003644_pt1 | contig 16238 bp, 34 predicted proteins | sample Leawel6488metaG_FD_119754 | JGI IMG/M metagenome (GOLD analysis project Ga0172381, IMG submission 119754) | Leachate microbial communities from a municipal landfill in Southern Ontario, Canada - Leachate well 64-88 metaG | ecosystem: Engineered > Solid waste > Landfill > Unclassified | place... | reverse complement strand
TCAGTACCTATGGAATATAGGGATTTTAAGCCTGTGGAGATGAAACCACTACCGGCTGCCAGTGCAACGGCAAGTATTGTCAATGAAACAGGAAGCCTACGAATTCATTCGTAGGTAGTTCACCCCATTTGAAGTTAAAGAAGGTACAGAAAGTTGGGAAGTAATGAAGAATGAAGAAAGGGCTGAGAGTAAATGAAAAGAGAAAGTGAAAAACATAAAAGAATGATCGAGTCGGTAAGATTGAGAGGAGAAAACGAAGCATTAAAACTGGAAATAAAAGGACTGAAAGCAGATAAGAAAATTCTCAGAGAGGTAATGGAAAGAGATAAAGAGAGAATAAAGGCATTGAAACATATTGTCAAAAACATAAAGATGTATCTGACTGATAAAACTTACAGTTTATCTAAAGCAAAACAATTGATTACAGATAGTCAGGCGGCAATAACTGATTTAATAGCAAGAGAAGAGGCTTATAACGACATATTGAAATATATCGAAGGAAAGGGGTATTGAGTAAATGAAGTGTGATATTTGCGGAATAAACATGTATGCCATGACACCACATTACATGGATATTAACGATAGCAATCTCTATTGTGAGAATTGCTACAAGAATAAATTGGCCGGGAAAGGTAAAGTATTAACTGCTGTTGTTCCTTCTCTTAAAGATTACGAGAAAATCTTAAGAAAAATAAAACGAGTAATAAAGCTGAAAAAAGAAGAGGAAAGAATTAAAAAATCTCTTGAAAAATATAGGATAAAGCTGACTGGATATATACAAAGAAACGGTAAATGGAATGGATGGTATGGTATGAGTGTTGGTATAGATAAAAATATATCCTTATCTGCCAGTCCTTTATATGAGAGAAGTGAAAAGCCTTATCATAGTGTCACGGTAAGTATTTACAATGGAAAAGCAGATGAGTTTGTATTTATTTATCCCGGAAAGGACTGATAAGTAATATGCATTATATTACAGAAATAATTCGGGATTGCTTGGTGAAAAAAATTCTTGAATTAGTTGAAAAAAGAGAGGCAGAATTAGATTGTATCAATGATGAAATGGCCAAAGAAGACTGGGAAGAATGAAGAAAGGACTGATAAGTAAATGAAAATAAAACCAGATAAACAGTTGAGACACATTAAGGTTAAAGATAATATTCATACATTACTGAAGCACAGAGCAACAGATTGCCAGCAGTCTTTACAGGATTATGTAAATATGATTTTAGAAAATTTCCTTAAAGAAAGGACTGACTCAAAATGTATAACTCAAAATACAAAGAAAAAATAGGCTGTTCTTGCCAGCAGTGCAAATACTCAAAAGTTTCCCGGCAATCAGCCCATAAGCAAGCACAGAGAAAGATCAGAAGGAAAGCAAGGTATTTACTTAAGAGGCAAGAATGGGAATTGATAGAGGGAAAGATTATTGAAGGCTACGGATGGCCGGGATAAGGAGAAGAAAACAAAAAAGGAGGCGTAGTGAAAATGTTTACACAGTCAGAAGAGAGGACTTGTAAAACATGCAAAAAGACATTAAAAGCGTCGGACTTTTATTCATATTCGAAGAATAATAGAATTTACCATAGCTGCTATTGCAAGTGCTGCCATAAAAACAAGATATTGGATAATAGAAAAAAAGAAGAAACTTCAGATCCGATATTAGAATTCAGTATGTATTTAAGGCAATTTGGCATCAGCCTGTTAAATATCGTAAGAGAGATAAATGAGGAGAGAAAATATCATGCTGTGTGAAATTCAATGTCCTGAATGTTTACGTATCTATGACGGATATTCCGGCAAGTGGCTGGAAGCAGAATACATACACGATTTAATAAAGATTCTCTGTCCTGATTGTATGGGAAAAAATAAATAAAAAATTTTTACAAAAAAGTTGTTTACGAATTGCTCGATGTCGAATATATATACAGAAAAAATTGACAGTTGAATAAAAAAAGGCCTTTCAAGAAAGTGAAAGGTCCCTAAAACGTAAGTAAAGTATAACATAAATTTTAAAATAGGTGTGTGTTTCATAATAATCTCTCTCACATTCTCCTTTCTCTTCTGGCAGGTCAGGCAGGTGCCTCCACCCTGGAACTCTGGCCTGCTGGAAGGTGAAGAGAAACACAGAAAGGACTGAAAATAATGAAAAAGAAAGAAGAAGAAAAGATAGATCAGGAAATTGAATACCTTGACCTGATTGAGGAAAATAACAAATTGAAAGTAAAACTGGAAGAAATAAAACTATACCTGTCAGAGCAAATGAAGACTGTTTCTCCTTCAATTTTCAGGGTCAAAACACCGGCACATACCAGAGCAGAAGAAAGACAGGCTATGGGTAATGAGATTCTAAAAATCATAAATGGAAAGGAAGAGTAATCAATGGCAACGGTAATTGACGTAAGAGATCCAAAGTGGGAAGAAAATTTAAATCAGGCAATAAAAGAAGAAATGAAACGAGCCAGGAGACTTAACAAGGAAGCCAGGATGAAGGCTAAGGGCACATGGAAAAATAATTCCATGTATAAAGAAAAATATAGCCCTGTAATTCATTTCGATCCGATTGTTACAGATGAAAAGGCAAAGAAACCGAAAAGATTTTCTCAATTGCCGGAACAGTCCTAGGAGAATATTAAAACAAAACAGGAAGTCATGAAAATTATCAAAGAAAAATAAGAAAAGGAGGCTGTCAGGTGGCTTGCATAAAAGAAGAAATACACTACAGGAAATCTTTACAGAGATGTAAAGTGTTATTACAGGAAAGACTTACAGTCAATCGTCGTAGCTTCTTACACTATGCAGCAACAATGGGTTCGAATCCCATGGCCTCCATTAGGCTCAAGAATATAACCTCCCAAATTTCTAGAAACACAGATAGCAGAAACATTCTTTCTGCTTTATTTTCGGGTGATAGCATTACGGTAATGCACTGGGAGCCGGCAAGAAAAACTGTAACCAACCAGAGAAGGGAGTTCGAGTCTTCCTCACCCGACTATCCCGTTTTACGTGGAGTGTAATTAGAATGCGAAAAGCCTATTTTAACAACAAATTGAATATATTCCTTGCAACTATAGACTATGACGGGGAAACGTATAAAGTCCAGTTTGACCCTGATGATAAAGATGATACAGGAGAAATATTCGAGTTTAAAACAAAGTCCGAGATTGACAAATTTTTTGCAGAAAGAAAGAAGATGCTGGCCATATGGTAATAATGAGATACGTTTTCACCTTGATACTATTTTTATTCGTCATGTCCTGTTGCCTGGGGAAAGAAATAACTTGTGAAGCAACGGCTTACAGTGTGGAATGTGGTGATTATACAGCTACAGGTCATAAAGTGAAATGGGGAATTATTGCAGTCGATCCATCCGTAATTCCTTTATATTCAGAAGTTTACATTGAAGGATATGGGTATTTTATAGCACTTGATACAGGAGAGGCAATAGTAGGAAATCGGATAGATATATGGTTTCCCACGATAGAAGATGCTCTAAATTTTGGGATAAAAACAGTTAAGGTAACAATCCTTCGGAGGGGAAAATAAATATGGTTCAGTCTTCAGATTGTGCAGTAAGGGTAATTCATTATCCAACAAATACCAGTGCTATTGCAGTTGGATGGTATTCAAGGGGTGGATTTAAGCCTCTATTATCCAGAGTCATAAGGACACTTAAAGTAAGAATTACAATGGCAAAAAAAGCAATCTGGAGTAATAAATTAGTCAGGACTTACCAGGGAAATATTATAAAAGAAACTTTTATCCAAGGTGTTTTTCTTCAGGGGCCTATGGATGAAAATGAGTTTGATTTAGATGAAATTTTGAGAAAGGGGAGGTAATAATGAGAAAGTTAGCCAGTATTCAGAAGATAAAGAAACTTCATGCATTACCACAGTTTGACAATTTACTTTTAGTAGAAGTATTAGGCTGGAAGTGCCTTGTTGGAAAAGACCAATTTAAAGAAGGTGATTACTGTGTTTACTTCGAGGTAGATAGCATATTACCTGAAAAGCCTGAATATGAATTCATGAGGAAGTATAACTTTAAAGTAAAGACTCAAAAAATGAGAGGTATTTATTCTCAGGGGCTGTGCATGCCTGTCAGCATTTTAGGAAGTTATCCAGTTGGTTATAAAGAGGGAGAAGACGTAACAGAGCTTCTTGAAGTAACGAAATACGAGGAGCCACTTCCTATAGGTGGAGAAATAAAAGGTAAATTTCCTGATTTTATCGTACAGAAAACAGACCAGAGAAGAATTCAGGAATTCCCGGAACTTATTGAAAGATATAAAGACGAAAAATGGATTGTAACAGAAAAATTAGATGGTTGCTCATTTACCGCAGGGTATTTCAATAATGAATTTATCGTGTGCTCTCGTAATTTAATGCTTAAAGATTCCGGCTGTGTTTACTGGTATATAGCAAAAAAATATAACTTAGAAGAAAGAATGAAAACAATGGGATTATACACAAATGCAGATTCTCTTTTCATTCAGGGTGAAATAGTCGGGCAAAAGGTGCAGGGGAATAAATACCAGTTAAAAGACCAGAGGCTTTATATATTTGATGTAATTCGTAATAGAGAATATAAGGGCTGGGAGACTGTTGAATATTTTGCAGAAAGACTTGGAATAGAGACTGTGCCAGTTATAAATGACAATTACAATCTTACTGATATTGACATAGACCTGCTTGTTTCTTATTCTTCCGGCAGAAGCAGAATAAATGAAAACGTAATGAGAGAAGGCTATGTAATCAGGACACCTGAGACTAAATACGATCTGGAATTCGGAAGACTTTCTTTTAAGGTAATAAGCCCGGAATTCCTTATAAAGCATAAAGTTTAAAGGAGAGTATAATGCCATCTATTTACTTTAAAAACAAAACAATTATAGCAAATGGGATAAAAAGACTTACAGTTAAATACAGTGAAGACGGCGAAATAGAAGGATTTTCTAATATTATCCAATTGCCTGAAAAAATAGAAGTTATTCCCGTAACAGAGCCTTACAGATATGAAATAAAAGAAGATATGCCTTATTCTACTATTCAGCCGGAAATTTCGAAGATATCTTCTTTTCTTCCGAAAGATACAGACGGGCAGGTATTAGAGACTGTAAGGAATGCAATAAATAAAATTACTCAGCCATGTGTCAGTTATAATTACAATAAAGTAGCCACACCACAGATTACACCTGATTTTATAACACTTCCTGAAGCAGTTGACCCGGCAACAGTAGTTATGCCTCAAGAAACTTATAAATGCCTTAATTGTGGAGAACCAACAGACCATCCTGCTAAAGCCTGCAGTATTAAATGTGGTGAAGAATTTTCTAAAAAAGAAGTATTTATAGTAAAAACTAATGGAAGGGTAAAAGAAAGTAACGGCAAGGCATTGCAACACTTTAAGGAAGCTAAACTCAATTCAGCCGTTGAAGTGGAAGATGAAGAGATTATCCAGGGGATAGAGAAAAACAGGAAAGAGTATATCCCTAAATACAAATGCCCAAATTGTGGATCTCCCGGATTTGAAACGAGAAAACTTTCAGATTATCCTAACTACGAAGGATTACTGGACGGGGAAGATGAGACATATTACGTGTGTATGATGTGCAGCCTGCCATATTCCGACGAAAGTGAGATACTGCAAAAGTGATAAGCTTTTCATTTTCCCTGACAAAAGATACTATTCCGAAAGATAGCACATTTCATGCAATGCTGAAAGACTGGGATTATGATAAGAAAAAGATAATAGAAAAGAATAATAAAATAGCATTAAAGATATTTAAAAATAAACCGAGAGAAAGGAGTGAAATAAAATGATACTCGCCTTCGATCCAGGTCAATATACCGGCTATTGTGCATACGAATCGGGTAATAATATTCAATTCGGATTAATAAAAGAAGAAAGGCCATTGCAGTATATGGAACAGATAGCAGAAGTTTATTCGAATTCCAGGCCTGAACTGGTTGTAATAGAAAAGCCTTTTATCGGCAACAAATTCAGTAAGTCACCTCTCGATATTGCCCGGTGTGTGGAAAGAATAAAGATTGCAATTCTTCTGCAATACCCTGATGCAATGATCGTAGAAGTCTCTAATTCAGAATGGAAAAAAGCCATAGTAGGTAAAGGAAATTGCAAGAAAGAAGAGACAATAAAGTTTATAAATGAAAAATTCCACTTAAAACTAAAAGACAATAACGTAACAGATGCAATGGCACTGTCACTTTACGGAGATTATCTGTTAAAGAATAAAGTGGTTACAACAGTCAATTTGCGAAAGTAGAGATGAAACTGGAGATTGACGGAAAAACTGTTATTAAAGAACAATAGTTACAACAGTCAATTTGCGAAAGTAGAGATGAAACCGCATTATTAAAATTAGCATTGAACCTGTATAACAGGTTACAACAGTCAATTTGCGAAAGTAGAGATGAAACCGATGGAAAAAGTATTAAAAAATGGCGTAAATACTGACAATAAAAAAGTAGTTTCTAAACTATTTTTCGCAAACTACTTTCTTGCAGAAAACTGCTGTCGATTTTCGAAACTACTTTCTTGCAAATTCCGAAAAGTGAAAACTTTTCATTATGTAACCAGCCAAAAGTCGAGTGACTACGTTAGAAAAGTTATGACACCCGGAGGTGCTTCCTCAGCTTCCGGCTCTGTCGTGTAGCATTAAGCGAGGTCGTGACTGCGGCTACAGTGTGTTACACGTAAAAAGCTTATCTAACATTGGCGAGGGGAGACTTTTTAAAAGCGTTACCTGCTCTGTAGTAATACAGGGTAGAGATGGCCGAAAGGCTAAATTTAAAAAGAAAGGAAAGCGGTTAAAATGGTTTTTGTAGTAGATAAAAACAAAAAGCCTCTGGCTTTATGCCATTCTGCAAAAGCGAGAAAACTTTTAGACCGTCAAGAAGCAGTAATAATTAATCATTATCCTTTTGTAATCAGGCTAAAAAAAGAAACAGAGGGAGAAGTAAAAAAGACTTACTGCATAAAAATAGATCCCGGTGCAAAGTTTACAGGTCTTGCAATTCTCAATAACAATGAGGAGATTGTATTCTGTGCAGTTATTCAGCATAAGGCATTTGAGATAAAAGAAAAACTTACTTCCAGGGCTTCATTAAGAAGAGGAAGAAGGGCAAGAAATACCAGGTATAGAAAGCCCCGTTTTTCAAACAGAGTAAGTAATAAAAAGGCTGGATGGTTACCACCTTCTTTAAGATCAAGAATAGACAATATAACAAACTGGGTAAAAAAGCTTATGGCTATATGTCCCATAGGAGAAATTTACTTTGAGAATGTAAAGTTTGACACTCAGTTAATGGAAAATCCTGATGTAAATGGAGTTGAATATCAGAGAGGGGAATTATATGGCTTTGAAATTCAGGAATATCTTAGAGAAAAGACCGGCTTTAAATGTGCTTATTGTGGCAAAGAAGGCACGAAAGAGAAACTTGAAATAGAGCATATTATTCCAAAAAGTAGGGGTGGAAGTAACAGAGTAAGTAATTTAACTTTAGCTTGCCATAAGTGCAATCAGAAAAAGGGAAATAAAACGGCTAAAGAATTCGGATATCCACAAGTTGAAGTCAATGCAAAAAAGCCATTAAAAGACACTGCCATAATGAATTCTTCCCGGAAAGCAATGTTTATTGAATTAAAGAAAATAGGACTTCCAATAAAGACAGGTACAGGTGGAAGGACTAAATGGAATAGAGTCAATCAAAAACTTCCTAAAACTCATTACTTTGACGCTTCTTGTGTTGGTATTATACCGGAAAAATTGGAAGTGAAAACAGAGCAAGTCTTAAATATAAAGGCAGTAGGAAGAGGAAAATATAAAAGGACTGATACTGATAAATACGGATTTCCAAGAGCTTACAGGGCAAGATTAGGATATTTCCAGGGATTTAAAAGTGGAGATGTGGTAAAAAGTATATACGGAATAAAAAGTATAGTCAGTGTAAGAGCTAAAGGCAGTTTTACATTAGAGAATAAGAAAAATGTTTCACCGAAAAAATGTCAATTAATTCAACGATGTAATGGATATGTCTATAAAAGTGAGATAAATGAGGAGAGGTAAAATGTATCTACACTATAAGGATAGTTTTATATACAGGCAATTAATAAATACTTTACTGAATGAATTTTATTTAAGCCATATAGATTCAACTAAAAGAGATGCTAATTATGCCTCAATTAAGAGCATGTGGGGAATAACAACTTTTTCATTAAACTAAAGAAGGTGCTAACTTAGAATGTTTTCGGTAGACCTGAAAGAAGATACTCTGAATATTTTACTAAAAGAAATCAGTATTTCATTAAAGCTGGACTGGTAGAATAGACAGATAGTTGACTTTTCCTTTTCTCAAAAAGAAAATCAATTACCACATACAGATGGCGAGATGATTGGATTTAAACCGGCTGAATATAGAGAAATTAAAGAGGTAAAAAAATGAAATACAATAAATATAAAGTAAACATAAGTCTTAAGTTAAGACAGGTAAACGCCAGTGTTTTACCCGGACAGGTAAGGAAAATTGTCTACAAAAAAGAACCTGTCGTAAAATGGAATGATGAATTTCAGGAATGGGATATAACAGTATGATAGCAGAGGCGATATATGACGCTGTTTCAAGAGTAAATATTTATCTAAAATAAGAAAGAAAGGAGTGAGAGTAAGGTGGCAAGGGAAAGTGAAAAACACAAAAGAATGGTTGAGTCGGTAAAATTAAGAGAAGAAAATGAAATATTAAAAGAGAGAATAAAGGATCTTCAGGAAGAGAATAAGGAACTTAAAAGTATTAACTCAGGTTTAGATTGGCAGGGTGATTTTGATAAATTAAAAGTTAATTATCAATGGGGTAAGTTTAAATATTACACAGAAAAACTTGATAATTTAATTTCCGAAATGAAAAAAAAAAATAAGTGATGAAGCAGAAGAAAATTAATATGAGGTTTTTATGAAAGAAAGGAAAGGATAAGTAAATGGCATCTATAAAAGTAAAAACAAAATTCTGTATGGCCTGTGGAGAAACTCTTGTAAAATCGGAATTTTCTTCATGGGAGAATAACGGAAAAATTTATCATTATTCTTATTGCAAAAAATGTCACGCGAAAAAACAGAGAGATTATCAAAAATTGCAAACAGTTGACCCGATTGGAACACTTGAAAAATATTTAGAACAATTTGGAATCAGTTTATTGAGTATAGTTAAAAAAGTAAATAAAGAAAGGGGTTTGATATGAATTATATCGTGAGTATAGAAGGAAATATAGGAGTAGGGAAAACGACATTCCTAAAATTTCTTGAAAGAAAATATGATGGCGTTTTAAAGGTTTTTATAGAGGACTGCTCCGGATATAAAGATCTGGTTAAAAGGTTTTATGAAAATCCTAAAAAATACGCTTATTCTTTTCAAGTGGCCATGCTGGCCCGGAAATGTCGAAATATGAAGCAAGCACTGAAATTTCCCGGTATTTCTATTACAGAAAGAATACCTTCTTCTAATTTCGAGGTATTCGCTCTGAATTGCTATAAGGCCGGCTTTATCGATAATGTAGAATGGAATAATTACAAGGAAATTTATAACGATTTCGGCTATCTGTATCATCCTCCTAATATGGTTGTTTACTTTGATGCAGACCCGGAATTTCTTATAAAAAGAATACAGAAAAGAGGAAGGCCGGGAGAGGAACATATTACACTTGATTATCTCCAGGGAATTCAGAAACTCTACTCTAAGTGGAGAAGAATGGTAGGGATAAATTATACAAATGTGATAGATATACCTGTAGACAGAGACTTTACAGAAGAAGATTTTGAGAAGATCTTCTCCCAGATACGGTTTGGATTCGGAAAATTTATAGAAAGGAAGGCGGCTTAATATGTCAGTGAAACTTTTATTCATTACCCCCGATTATGCAAAAACTATAGAATATGCAGCCAGAACATCAACTGCCACAGAATGCAAGGAGAATTCAGAGGAGTTTGTGAGAAGATTGGTTAAGAAAGGTCATCTCTCTGTAGGAAGACACTGTAACGCCTCTTTTGAAATCATCTGCAGTAGGGCATGCAGTCATCAGCTGGTAAGGCACACCCATCTGGTTTACACACAGGAAAGCCAGAGATATGTGGAGTTTGATTTCGATGATGGAGATTATGCGAATTACATTATACCTCAAACAGTAGCAAATAATAAGAATTGTGTCTTATGGGGACATGCTATGACTCAGATACGTGAAACTTATAAAGGCTTAATAGAATCAGGTGTGCCTAAAGAAGATGCCCGGTATATCTTGCCGAATGCCTGCCTGACTAGGCTTGTAGTCAGCGGTAATTTTCAGGCGTTTTATGATTTTATAAAACTCCGTACGGACAAGGCAGCACAGTGGGAAATAAGAAATATTGCAGAAGAAATAAGAGATATTCTCTTGAAAGAATGTCCAGCATTTTTTGATTTATTAATAAAAGATTTAGAGCTTATGAAAGAATTTAAAAAATGGAAGAAAAATCAGTGAAACCATTGTCATTATTAACTAAAAATGTTATAATAATCTTGCGACGAATCGGTTATAATATAATAGGGTATTTTCTTGGTGGCTTTTGCTTTCACCGATTCGTCGCGGAAAAGGAAGTAAGGCAGAGTCACCTAGAAAGTGCCCTATTTTATTTGAGGTGAATTATGAAAAATAATAATTGTGGGATTTATGCAATTGTTAATCAGGTAAATGGGAAAATGTATATAGGGAGTAGTAAGAATTTAGAGAGAAGACATTACGAGCATTTAAAATTATTAAGAAGAAATAGACATGGGTTGCGTTATAGAAATGGTCAACTAAGGGGACAATTAGATCATCTTCAAAAAGCCTTCAGCTCTTATGGAGAGCAGGCTTTTAAATGGGAAGTTCTTGAATATTGCAAAGAAGAGAGATTGAAAAAAAGAGAGCAATATTATATAGATAAATATAATGTATTTAATCCTTATTGTGGGTATAATCTTTCACCTAAAACAGAAAGAATAATCATGACTGATGAAATTAAAGAAAAAATAAGACAAGGAAATTTAGGCAAAAAAAAATCTGAAGAGATGAAGAAAAAATTAAGTGAAACTAAATTAGGAAAGCCAAATTATAAATTAAGGGGTAGAAAAAGGCCATTAGAAATAATCGAAAAAGTTAGCAAGTCTTTAAAGGGTCGGAAAGCACCAAACAAAGGAATTCCTTGCAGTGAAGAACAAAAAAACAAAATACGGATTAAATTGACAGGAACAAAGTTACCCGAAGAAACGAAAATAAAAATAAGTAAAAAATTAAAAGGCAGATTAATTTCCCAAGAAACAAGATCGAAAATGAGTTATGGAATGCGAAAGTATAAGCACTTAGTTGAGGAATGGAGAGTGTTAAAAAGACAAGGAATGTCATGTAGGGGAATAGGAAAAAAATATGGAGTTTCTAAAAGTGTTATTATTGCCTATTTAACGAAACATTATTCAGAAAAAGAAGAAATAATGAAAAGAAAATACGTTCACTTAGTTTCCGAATGGAGAGATCTTAAAAATCAGGGATTAAATTACTCAGAAATAGGAAGAAGATATAATATACCTAATGAAACGGTTAGGCATTATTTAGTTAATCTTTACCCAGAAAAGCAAAAGGAGGTAAACGTATAAATGGCAAGAGAGATTAAATTAACATCAAGATCGGGAAATATAATCAGAGAAAGACATTATGGTAGTGGAATAGTAGTTATGAGTGACGGAGATGGAAAAAGTTATACCCAGTGTGATTTCTTTTTTAGAAAATCAGACAAGAGTGGTAATTATGTTTTAGGCATAGGAAATAATTCAATAGTTTTAACCGAAGAGCAAGTAAAAGAAATTGGCTATTATGCAAAAATTGAAGCCCCGGCGTTTTTCCTTCCTCTTCAAGAAAAAATAGCCACAGATAAACAGGACAAAAAGAATAGTAAACTCTTTAATACCATAGATAAAGTGATGAAATTTCAGGAGCTTGCAAAACAGGGAATAATTCATCCTCTCACCTGTGGGAATGACTCTTCTCATAAACACTTAATAGCAACAGTAAAAGACGGCAAAGTTATTCTTATGTGCCCTGACTGTGATTACACACAGAATTACATTCCTGATTGTGTCCTGGATACAGACTTGAATAATTTGGACTGGAGGAAAGAGAATGGATAAAATTGTGCATGATAAATAGGAGAATATTTATTATCTACAAAATTGAGAGATAAAATTTCCGATCTTCAGGACAAGCTCATAGACACATTAATGAAATTACGACTAACAGAATCAGAAAACTTTCAATTAAAAGAAAAGTTAAAGGAGAAGGTAAATGAGACTACCACCAACACTGACATGCCAGAAGTGTAATAAGAAGATGATCTGTATTAATTCAAATCTTACTACTGAATGTTTTGACTTTGGTAATGAGGATATAGTAGCCAGACCTAAAATGCAATGTCCTGAGTGTAAATATACCTGTGGAATGTTTATAGATGCAGATCATATTGAGACCATTATTCAGGAATACTATAAAAATGGAGGTAAAGAAGAATGTCAACGATGACAATAGTCGGTAATATTTCTACCGGGAAAAGCACTATGTGTAAAAAATTAATAGAATTACTTCCGGATGCCGGAATATTCATTGAAGATCTGGAAGGCCAGGAACATTTAATTGAAGCTTATTATGGAGACAAAAGGAAATGGACTCCTACTATGCAGTTTTTAATGCTTGACCGGAAACGTATGAATATGAGTGATGCTATGAAATCTGATAAAGACTTGAATATTATCGAAAGAACTATGGAAGATAATGCCATGATTTTTGCTAAAAAACAGTATTTAGACGGATTTACATCTGAAAAAGCCTGGAAGCAGTATTTAAAGCATTACGAAGATTTATCGAAGACAGTGAGAAAGCCTGATGTTTATTTATACCTGAAGGCAGATCCAGAATTACTTTTTAAGAGAAAAACAGAAAGAGACAGGCGGGGTGAAGAGCATATAACACTGGAGTATTTAAAAGAGATAAATGATCTATACGATAAGTGGATTGATGAAGTGGAAGAAAGAGGTGAAAGTGTTTACAGGTTTACAGTAGACCATAACCTGAGTGATGAGGAAATAGTTGAATTGATTGAAAATGCAAAAAAAGTAAGAAATAGAATATTCCAGGAGGAATATAAAATTTTAAATATTTTAAATAAACTCTTACCATCTCAGTTCAATGAAATATTATTTTACTCTAATATATCCGAATGTGATCTGCCGAAATATGGAACACAGAGACAACAGGCAGTGGTATTAGTGGGGTTTTATAAACAGAATAATAATTTATCTGGATTATTAAAAATATTAAAAAAATCAGTTCCACATTTCTTTGAGGTGTAATTATGAGTAATATTGAATTAATTCAGGGCATATTTGCAATTCTTGCAGTAGTTACAACAATAGTAATTATGGCAATAGTAATTGTAAAAGTTGCTGATTATCGTGAAGATTACTGGAGTCGTCAAGAGAAAATTTACCAGTTGCAAATGAATAATAAACATCCTCTTTCACCTAACTGGGATAATGAGAGAAAAGCAAAAGAAATCTTAGATAGAAGAATTAATGAACAATATTCATCCGGCCATGTAATTACCTGGGATACATCTAAGGAAGATGAGTTTTTTAAAAAACAGCAGGCATTAATTAAACAGGATGAAGAAAAAAAACGAAAAGACAGGGAAGAGAAAATTAAGGAAATAGAACGATTAAGAGTATTACAATCAAATAGTTTGATATATCTTGAACCTGTGAGTAAGTTACAAAAAGAGTATAAAAATCCTTGTCCACCTGGCCATGTTGTTATTAGAGATTTACCAAGAGAAGAAAAAATTAATAAGATACAAAAGCAACAAAGGAAACAGACAAATAAAAATAATCGTACGTATAATCTCCACATAGACAGAGTAAATCAGCAGGTAGATAAGGTAAATGAAAGAGTAAATAACATAGCAGGCAGATTACAAAATATAATGAGCGTGACTCAATCACCGGCGGTAAAATATTCAAATTACAGAATTCCAGAAAAACAGCTAATGACAACAATTATTCCGGGAACTGATCTTAAATTTGATTTCGAGATAGATACCTACAGAGACATTGTAATAACAGAAGAAATAAGTCAAATACCGAAAACTGATAATACAATTTCAGAACACAAAGAACCGGCAGACACCTGTAAAGGCTGTGGTGCTTTTGATTATAAAGAAAATACCTGTAATTATTGTGGAAGGAAGGCGTTTTAAATGAACAAGAATGCTATTTTAGGAATGACAATGGGATTAATGATGGCAATGGAGCCTCCTCCTGTAGAAAGACAGGATAAGACACGGCCAGGAAGAGATCCTTTTGCCCGTAAAAGAAGAAAAAAGGATAGAATGGCAAAAAAGAACCGGAAGATTAATCGGAGGAAGTGAAATAAAATGCCAAGTGTTTACATTAAGCTATTGAAGCCAACAAATAAACAGATAGAAAAATTTCATAAAAATACCAATTTCCCCGCCGGGGAAAGGGATATTAATGGGGATTATATTGTAAGAAGTGAGATATCGGAAAGAGTATGGTGCTTAAATGTAAAACTTCCCTGCCGGGGGACCGTTGAGATATGGATGAAAAACAGTGAGCAAATGGATAAAGATATATGGGATGATTTCAAGAAAGGGATAAAGAAAGATGCTTGACTTAGAAAAACAGGCCATGAGGCTTTATGTTAATAATGAATTAATCTTATATAACACAATTAATGCAACTTCCATGCAGTAAAACAAAAGACACAATTCCAAGAGACAGTATTATGTATCATGCCTTGAAAGAATGGGAATACGACAAAAGGAAAATGATAGAGAAAAGTAATAAGATTGCACTGAAGATAATGAAACAGAGACTATTGGGAAAGAAGGGTGATTTAATTGCCAAAAAAAGATAATAGTAAACTGTCGTTTCGGCAACAGAGATTTAGAGATGAATATTTACTGGATTTTAATATTACTCAGGCTTATAGACGTGCCGGATATAAAGTGAAAAATGATAATTGTGCTGCAGTTTCCGGCAAAAAACTTTTTGAAACACCAAAAATGCAAAAAGCTATTCAGGAAAAAATGAAAGAGAAGCAAGAGAAATTAGGTAAAAGCTTTGAAATCACTGAAGATAAAGTAATTAAAGAAATTGCCTGTATAGCTTTTTCCGACATTACAAATTATTTAAAAGTGGAAGATATTGTTATAGGTAAATCAGAAGATGGAAAAAAAGAATTAACAGAGCAGATAGTTAAACTCTTTCCTACTGATGATATGAGTAAAGAAATAACTTCTGCCATATCAGAAATTAAGCAAACAAAAACAGGTATCTCGTTAAAGCTTCATGGAAAGGTAGAGGCATTAACGTTATTATGTAAGCACCTCGGATTGCTAACAGATAAATTAGACCTTACTGAAAAATTTGAAATAAATCATATACTCAATCTTACTCCAGAAGATTTAAAGAAACTTCCAAACGAAAGGCTGAAACAGCTTGGAGAAATCGTTAGAGAGCTTAAAACAACAAAAACTGAATAATCTTGAAGAAGCAATAGAAAAAGAATTACTTCAGAGGGATAAGCAGGAAGAAGCCCGGAATAGTTTATTTGCATTTACTAAATATACATATAAAAACGACGGAGCAAGCTTTCTAGGAGAAGACTTAGAAGGGTATCAAGTAAACTGGCATCATAAAGTATTATGTGACTATTTAGATAGATTTTTAGCAGATCCAGTTTTCAAGAGACTTATGGTATTTGTTCCTCCTCAATACGGGAAGTCTGAGATAGTATCTCGTCGTCTCCCTGCTTATATTTTCGGGAAAAATCCAAATACAAAAATAATAACAGGCTCATATTCGGCAGACCTCACAGCTCTTATGAATAGAGATGTTCAAAAAATAATAGACGATGAAAAATACAAAGAGCTTTTTCCTGATACTCAGTTGTATAGTAAAAACGTGAGGTCTTCAGCACTTGGGGTATATCTCCGTAACTCTGAAGTATTCGAAATAGTAAATAACTCAGGATATTACAAGGGGGCTGGTGTCGGAGGTGGCATTACGGGTTGGGGCTTCGATGTTGGAATAATTGATGACCCTTATAAAAACTTCGAAGAAGCTAATTCTCCTACAATACGAAAG
>Ga0172381_10003642_pt1 | contig 16243 bp, 17 predicted proteins | sample Leawel6488metaG_FD_119754 | JGI IMG/M metagenome (GOLD analysis project Ga0172381, IMG submission 119754) | Leachate microbial communities from a municipal landfill in Southern Ontario, Canada - Leachate well 64-88 metaG | ecosystem: Engineered > Solid waste > Landfill > Unclassified | place... | reverse complement strand
CTCAACAAGTAGAAATTTATTATTGTGTTTTATAACCGAACTTACTACGATTTTTTGAATACCATCGATCATAGATTGATGAAGTATTTGTTGAATTATTGCATTATCTATATTTGATTTCATAAAATTTTATTTTTTATAATTGTATCATCTGTTTTATCCCAAAACAAGGAAATATATAATCAAGTACTATGGATTGCTAAAAATACTTAACGATGGTATAGTAATAAAAATGAAATGAGTACTGTTCCATTCTAAAAATTGTTCTTTTCCATTACAAAATAAGGAGATCGCCATGGATATTCCGAAACCGATAACTGCCCGACAAATGAAAAAAATAGCTTCTTTATTAACAGGAGCAATTCCGTCTGATCTTTCTTTCGAATTTGCTCAAAAGTTGATTGATAATAAAAGAGAGCTAGAAGAATCAATAAGAAAAATTTTATTAAGTAAGAGTGAAAATACGGAAATTGCAGAGATTAATTGGAGAATAATCTATGAACTACTCGACATGCAGAAAGAGTATGAATTAGCAATCACTAGTTTGAAAATTGTTAAAAGTTCTACAATGTGGACAATTCCAGTTGTTAGGGGATTAACATGTAAAAGGGTAATTACATGTCTTAAAAAGTTGGATGTTAATATCAAAAAATATATTAACAATCCAGATAATGATGTTAGCAAAAACGATCGTGATCCCAATAAAGATGGTTCATATGCAATTAGTTTTAAGAGATCAGTTGAAGCAGATGAGGAAAATAGGAATTTATCTACAGAAGACCTTAAAAAGAAAGGGAATAAAGGGATTACTTTATTAGAAAGATTACTTTTGGAGTTAGGTTATTTTGTATCAACTGGCCAACACTTAGATGTTGAAACCGTAACTTTATGCGCAGGGTCTCTTCATAGAAATGGCGACACGCCCCGTGTGTGTTATCGCTCTGATAGTCTTAAGATTTACGTCTGTTGGTGTGGCTCTCGTGATCAATGCGATCATCTTCGTCCTCGTTCTTCTGTAGAAAAATCTGAGGATTTATCATGAAAATCTTGCATGAAACCGAAATTGAAAAACGAGCAATGGCAATGTTAAAATGTTTGCACTCTTCTGAATTTAGAAAAGAAAAATTGTTAAGACCATTTATAGTAGAGATAACGGGTTTGCCGGATTCTGGAAAAAGTACTGTTTTGAAGAGAATTGATGTATTCTTGCGTCGTCAGAGAATTGGCGAACAAGAATGTAAAATTTTAATTCCCCAAGAGGGGACTATGGCGTTTCGCAACATACCGCGCACTACACTTCAACACAGTATTGCTGCGAGTAACTATGTGCTTCAAATTTTGCTCCAACAATCTTACAGCATAGATTATGATTTACTTTTTTTTGACAGAGGCCTTTATGACACGTGGTGTTTTATAGAATGGCTTTGTAAAAAAAGAAAGTTAAAACCAGAAGAACCCGATTGTTTTAAATCTTTCTTTGCATACGAGGAATGGTTGAAAAATATTGATCTATGTTTCTTTGTAATGTGCGATCCCGAAATAGCAGTTGTTCGTAATAGAAAAGATGCTTTTCTGACAAAAAAGACTGGCGTTCGCACTAACTCCAAAACTGTAGCAGAACTATATTCTGCATTTATGACCGGTTACGATTATTTCGAAAAACAAGGTAGTCCAGTAATTATGATAAATACAACTAGCTTGGATGTGGGACAAGCAACAAGAGAAGTGTTAACACAAATTTTAGATAAATTCGAACAAAAATTTGATTAAAGATGTTTTTTAAATCATACACTGTATTTATATGGAAAAACGGTTACATTAGAAGTGTATAACTTATGACCGAGTGTTTAATCTCGGTCTTTTTTTATTGCTTAGTAGTTGATATAATTAAACAAATTCTAAGAGGTTTTTAGTGGAGCCTCTTTTTTATTGTGCGATTTGAGTTGTAGAAATTGTGTAATTTAATTTAAATTGTAAATAATTCTTTATCTATTTTTTTTAAAATGATATAATTATATAATTTATTGAAACTATAAATATTAAATATAATTATCAAAATCATAAAATAAATAAATTATATGAAAGAAAATATTAAAATTTATCAAAAAAGTTTGGAAAAAAATATAGACGATATATCAAAAATATTAGATGATTTAGAAATGACTTTTCCAGATTTGATGCAAATATATAAGGGGGCGTTGCTTGCATCGTCTGAAAATATTGCTAATAAGTGGGCTTCTGAAAGAAAATATCAGAGAACATATTTTGTGCAAACAGCATTTTCTAATTTTTATCCTAAAGAAATTACAGAATTATCTCTATATATAGATGCTATGGTTAATATTTTGGATGATTTATTTGATGAAAATTTAAATAAAGAAGTTAAGGGTCTTTATATTCTTGAGTTTTCAAGAGTTTTTTCTCTTTACAATTATTGTTATCCAGATAAAAAAATACAAGAGATGGTGGGGCAATATTTTAATAAACTTATTGTTTTGGCATTGACAGAAGATATTTACGGGAAATTAATAAAAGAAGAAAAAGATTTAAATAAAATTGTAAAATATTCAGCAGAGTTATTACTTTGTCGTGCTATGGATATTGATATATTTATTGAAATAGCATTACAAGATCAAGGCGATAAATCTGATAATATTAGAAAAATTGGTAGGATTTTTAGAGCTTTAAGTATTCTTAAAAAAGACGTAAAAGATATAGAGCATGATACAAAAAATAATATAGATACTGTTATTACCGACATAGTAAATAAAAAAGAAATATTATTTAATGAATATATTGAAAGCTTGATAGCGCATCTTTTAGATAGGGCGGATAAGATAAATAAAGATGATGTTAGCGAAGAGGTAAAAACACCCATTGAGGGATTTTCTAAAATGATTAAAAATACTATAAAAGAAATTAAAGAAATTATTTAATGGATTTTGATATTCGTATTATTACAACTTCTATAGTAGCGATTATTAACGCTGTTAGTATTGCGTTGATGTATTTAATTTATTCTAACGATGCTAAATCCCGCATAACCAAAATTTTTATTCAGATGACAATAATAATGTTGGTTTGGGTGGACTTTGCTTATTTAGCACGTATTCCAGACCATGGCAATATGTCACTTTTATGGATTAGAATAGCGTGGGCAATAACCCCTTTTCTTTTTGTATTAATTTATTTTTTTGCGAAAGAATTTGTTGAAAAGGAAGTAGAAACAACCGAAAAATTAGCCTTGTTAGTATTAGGTCTTATTTATTTTTTTATTATTTTGCTAACAGATTTGGTTATTAGGGGGATTGAATTTAATGAACAAGGTGTTTTGCAGATTATATATGGTAATATAACGATTTCTCTCATTGCCCTCTCATTTTTATTTTTTCTGTCTTTTTTGTCTATCATGGTTTTTGTTAAACAATTTATTAATTCAAAGAACAAAAAAGAAAAGGAGAATATTAAATATATATTACTTGGAATTGCCTTTTTTATGACAATGAATTCCATATTTAATATATATTATCCTTACTTTAAACACATTTTTCATTTATATTTTTTTGGAGATTATTCTACATCTATATTTCTTATATTGTTGGCATATACAATAGTTAGAAATAAATTATTTAGCATCAAAGTTTTTTTAGCAGAAATTTTGACATTTTCAATATGGATGATTTTTTCATTGTTGTTATTTTGGTCAGATAGCTGGACTGAAAGAATTTTAAATTCTGTTTTATTTACTTCTATAATTATTACTGGTATATTTTTGATTAATTCTGTTAAGAAGGAAATAGAACAGAGGGAAAAAATTGAAAAAATTGAAAAAGAACTTCAGCGAGCTTATGAAATTGAGAAAAAAGCAAACGAACAGCTCAAAGCTTTGGATGATACAAAAAATCAATTTTTTATGGCCATTCAGCACCATTTAAGAACGCCACTAACTTCAATGAGAGGATATGCAGATTTGCTTTTGGATGGAAGTTATGGAAAAACTTCCAAAAAAGTTAAAGATGTGATAGAAAGATTTAAGGTCTCAACTGTTAACTTGATTAAAATGGTAAATGACTTTTTGGACGTTACTCAATTTCAATTGGGAAAAGAAGTTATTTCTATAAAACAAGGAGTAGATCTTTCTGACATGTTAAAACAAATTGTGGAAGATATACAGCTTGAAGCAAATAAAAAGAAAATATATCTAACATTAGAAAATCCAGAAGAAAGATGTTTTATTTCTGCTGATGAATCAAAACTTCAAGTTGCGCTGGTAAATATTTTTGATAATTGTGTAAAATATACTGAAAAAGGTGGGGTGGCAATAAAATTAAATGTCGAAGAAAATAAAATAAAAATCAAAGTTAAAGATACTGGAATGGGAATTCCAAAAGAAAAATTAGAAAAACTTTTTTCAAGCCCATTTGAAAGAACAGAAGAATCTAAAAAATCTTTTGCAACTGGTAGGGGAATAGGTCTTTATTTGTCAGGACAAATTATTAAAGCTCACAATGGAAAACTTTGGGCAGAGTCAGAAGGCGAAGGAAAAGGAAGCACATTTTTTATTGAATTACCAAAGAATTAAAGTAAAAAAATATGAATACAACAGAACACAAAAAAATTTTAATTATAGATGACGACGAAGATTTTCTTTCTATATTAGATATGAAATTTAAGAAAGAAGGATTTTTGGTTGTAATTGCAAAAGATGGGGAAGAGGGAATTAGAATAGCAAAATCTGAAAATCCAAATATTATTCTTTTGGATATGGCTTTGCCTAAGAAAGGAGGAATCGAAGTTTTAGAAGATTTAAAATCAGATGAAGTTTCTAAAAATATTCCAGTGATTATTTTATCTAATTTTTCGGAGGATGAAAATATAAAAAAAGCAACTTCTTTAGGAGCCACAGATTATTTTATAAAAGCAGATAGTTCAATTTTGGAAATTTTTGAAAAAGTTCAAAAAATAGTTTCAAAATAATTATTATAAATTTAAAAAGCAGGGTGTGGATATACCCTGTTTTTTTATTAAATTTTTATATGTTATAATTATTAAATAGTTATAAATTTTATAATTTATGAAAGTAGAAATCAATAAATTTAAAAAATTTATTTTAGAAGCAGGATTAATTGCCGAAGATAAATTTGATAAGGCTATTAAAGATTCAGAAAAATTAAAAAAAGATCTTGGAAAAATTTTAGTTTCTAATAATTTAATTTCAGAAAAAGAACTTTTAAAAATAGAAGCATATCTTTTGGGTATACCATTTATCAATTTATTAGACGAAATTATTCAGCCCGATGTTTTAAAGATAATTCCAGAATCTATTGCAAGGGCTCACAATATAGTTGCTTATAGAAAAAAAGATAATTATCTTGAAGTGGCAATGTTGGATCCGGAGGATTTAAAAACTCTTGATTCTATAAAAAAAATAAATCCATCTTTAAAAATTTTAGCAAGATTAACAACCTCAGAGGGCATTAAAAGTGCATTAAAACAATATCAAGAAAATATAAAAACAGAGTTCGGTGACATTATAGGAGAGGATGGTGGAAACATAAAACATATTAAAGAAAAAGACGGATTAGGAAAAGAAGTAAATTTAAAAAAAGCAGCAGAAGAAGTGTCAATTATAAGAGTTGTTGATACTTTATTAAAACACGCCATTTTACAAAGATCATCCGATATTCATATAGAACCTTTGGAAAAAGAAGTTATTGTGCGATATAGAATTGATGGAATTTTAAATGATGCAATTTCTTTGCCAATCAATACTGCATCTGGAATTGTGGCTAGAATAAAAGTTCTTTCTAATTTAAAACTTGACGAACACAGACTTCCACAAGACGGAAGATTTAAAATTGAAACAGAAGACTTTAAATATTCTGTTAGAGTTTCTATTTTACCTGTTTTAAATGGAGAAAAAATAGTTATGAGGTTATTGGCAGAAAATACTAAAGCATTAACGTTGGAAGATATAGGATTTAGTGGAAAAGAGTTAGAAAAAGTTCAGAATAGTTTATCTAAAACAAATGGAATGATATTGATTACGGGGCCAACTGGATCGGGAAAGACAACAACTCTTTATGCAATGATGGGAATTGTAAATACTCCAAAGGTAAACATATCTACCGTAGAAGATCCTGTTGAATATAGAATGCCAAGAATAAATCAAACTCAAATTAATGAAAAAATAAATCTTACATTTGCTTCTGGTTTGAGATCTTTGTTGAGACAAGATCCAAATATTATTATGGTGGGAGAAATTAGAGATAATGAAACGGCTGGTTTGGCAGTTAATGCTGCTTTGACGGGTCACTTGGTTTTATCCACACTTCACACAACAGAAGCGGCAGGTGCAATTCCAAGACTTATTGATATGGACACAGAACCATTTTTACTTTCATCTACTTTAAATATAATTATAGCTCAAAGGTTGGTGAGAAGATTTTCTGGGGACAAGGAAAAATATAAATTAAATCCAACAGAGCTAGAAGATTTAAAAAAATATTGTGATATGGATAGGGTTGTAAATATCTTAAAGCAAGAAAAAATATTAAAATCATCAGAATCTGCAAAAGATATAGAATTTTATAGACCAAAATCATCAAATGATTCGTCGACAGGATATAAAGGAAGGCTTGGTATTTTTGAAATTTTATTAATAGACGAAGATATTAAAAATTTAATTATTAAAAAAACTTCTACTTTTGAAATAAAACAACAAGCATTAAAAAGTGGAATGAGGACAATGGCAGAAGATGGATTTATAAAAGCAGCTCAAGGTTTAACATCAATTGAAGAAGTTTTGAGAGTTATAATGGATTAAAATCATTTTAATATGCCTATTTTTTTCTACACAGCAAAATCATTAGACGGAAAAACAAGAACAGGTGTTCAAGAATCAATAAATTTAAGAGAGCTTGCACAAAATTTAAAAAGTGAGGGATTGATTTTGATTAAAGCAGACACACAAAGCGATTTACAGAAAAAGAAACTCCGAGTTTATTTTTTTGAGAAAGTTTCTATTTCAGAAAAAATGTTGATGACTAGAAATCTTTGGATAATGATTGCAACAGGACTTTCTCTTGTTAAGGGATTTAATATTCTATCTGCACAAGCAAAAAGTAAAAAAATGAAGTCAGCATTATTGGATATTTCTTCAGAAACAGGAAAAGGAAAAAGCTTGGCAGAATCGTTTAAAAAATACCCTGATATTTTTTCAGATCTTTATATAAATATGATAAAGTCAGGAGAAGAATCTGGAACGCTAGAAGAAGTTTTACAAGTTTTATCTTTGCAATTGGAAAGAGAAAAAGAGATGAAAGATAAAGTTCAAAAGGCACTTATTTATCCTGCTATACTTGTTTTTACAATGTTAAGCATTGGATTGTTACTTGTTTTATTTGTTTTTCCTAAAATAAATAATCTTTTCAAAAACTTAAACGCCGATCTTCCAATTACTACAAAAATTATTTTGGGTATGGGAGATTTTTTGTTGGCCTATTGGTATTTTCTATTATTAGCAGTATTTTTGTTGGGAGTTATTTTTTATTTTTTGATAAAAACAAAATCGGGAAAGTTTTTTGTAGACACTGTTTTGCTTAAAATTCCAGTTATTTCTTCTTTAATCAAAAAAAGTAATTCAGCGGCGTTTGTGAGATCTTTAAGTTCTCTTATGACTGCCGGAGTTCCACTTATTCGATCTTTACAAATTACGGCTGGAAACGTTTCAAATTCACACTTTAAAGAAGCGCTTTATGAGTCGGCAAAAAGAGTTGAAAAAGGCGAAAAATTATTTAATAGCTTAAAGCCGAATCAACATATTCTTCCATATGGAACAATTGAAATGATAGAAATTGGAGAAGAAACAGGTAAAACATCCACTATTTTAAAAAAATTAGCAGAATTTTATGAAGAGGAGGTTTCAAATGCAGCAGATAGTTTGGCAGTTATTATAGAGCCAGTTTTAATAGTTATTTTAGGACTAGTGGTTGGAACCTTTGCGATTTCTATAATAGGTCCGTTGTATTCTGTATTAGGAAAAATATAATTTTTAAATGTTAAAAACCAATAAAATTTTAAAAAAGGGAGTTACTTTGATAGAAATAGTTGTTTGTGTTGGAATTTTTGCAATTTTGTCTGCGAGTGTTTATGGAGTTTTTGTTTCTGTAATAAATGGAATTACTTATTATAGAGAAAGAACAATAATTTCTTTTTTATCCAATCAATATTTGGAGATAGTTAAAAATATGTCATATTCTAGCGTGGGAACGTTAGAGGGAAATCCTCATGGTAATTTACCGGATTTACCAAATCCAGTTTATGTTCAGATGAGTGGAAATGAATACGAAATTTATTATGCAGTAAGTTATGTAGATGATCCGGTCGATGGACAAGCTATATTTGGCACAGATCCTTCTCCAAATGATTATAAGCAAGTTAAACTTTACGTAAAAAATATAAACAAAAACACAACAAATAGTTTTTTAACGAATATTTCTCCAAGAGGGCTTGAAGCATTGGAAGATGGTGGTGTGCTTTATATAAAAGTTTTTGATGCAGTTGGTCAGCCAGTACCCGGGGCTACTATAAATATAAAAAATACAAATATAACGCCAAACATAAATTTAACAAGAATTACAAATGAAGATGGAGATTGGGTTGAGGTTAGTTTGCCTATGAGCGACAACAGTTATGAAATTTTAGTTACAAAAGATGGTTATTCTTTAGATAAAACATATTCAATTTCAGAATCCAATCCAAGCCCAGTAAAACCAGATGCCACAATTTCTAATGGGCAAGTTACTCAAATAAGTTTTTCAATAGATAAATTAAGCAATTTGACAATTTATACTTTAAATAGGTCTTGTAGTTCTGTTCCTGAAATTGGCGTAGGCGTTCGTGGTGCAAAATTAATTGGTCTTCCTGATATTTATAAATTTGAACAAGAATATGTTTCGAATTTAAGTGGTCAAATTGCACTAAATGGTATTGAATGGGACAATTATACACCAGGATTAAACGAAGATAATTATATGATTTATGGATCTTCACCAATTCAAGAGACAAATGTCTTACCAGACGTTAGTCAAATTTTTACAATTATTATTGGTCCAAAAACAGCAAATAGTTTGTTAGTTGTTGTAAAAGATGCTTCAACCGGAAATCCTATAGAAAGCGCAGAGGTAATTTTACAACAAGGAATGTTTTCTGATTCTGGTTTTACAAATGGAAGTGTTTGGAGTCAGCAAGAATGGTCTGGTGGATCTGGACAGGAAGATTTTATTGATACTTCTAAATATTATCAAGATAATGGGGGAGTAAGTACAAATGAAATTCCATCGGGTTTAAGATTGTTTAAAAATGGAGAGAATTATGTTTCTTCTGGAATACTAACGTCTTCTTCTTTTGACACAGGAACAAATCAAACCTCTTTTACAACATTAAACTGGCAACCAACCTCACAAGATCCTTTGACAGAAATTAAATTCCAAATAGCGGCAAACAATGACAACGAAACATGGAATTTTATTGGGCCAGATGGCACAAATCAAACTTATTATACTACTCCGGGAACAACAATAACTAATGCAAATAATAATCGCTATATTAGATATAGAGTTTTTCTTTCTACTTTTGACAACACAAAAACACCAGTATTAACTAGTGTAAATATAAATTATATTTCTGGTTGTGCGACACCAGGTCAAGTAATGTTTCCTGATTTACAATCAGGATCTGCAGAAGCAACAATTAATATGTCTGGGTACGAATCTCAAACAATTTCAAATCTTGAAATAGATGGATATAATGTTTTACAAGTTTATTTGTCTCAATAAAATAAAATGAAAAATAATAAAGGATTTACAATAATAGAAGTTGTAGTCGTAATGGCAATTTTTATAATTGTAATTTTTGGATTGTCAGTAATGCTTAATGAAATTTTTGTAAATTCTAATCAAGAAATGATGAGCATGAATAATATAGATCAATCAAGAATGGTTTCGTCAACTTTTGTAAATGAAATTAGAAACGCAATAATGGGCAATGATGGGTCTTATGCATTAAATTATGTGGGAGATAGTCAAATAATTTTTTATTCAAATTTTAGAAATAATAATTCATTTATTGTAAATAGAATCCGTTATTTTATTGATGATAATAATTTATATAAAGGAGTTGTTACTCCAACAGGAAGTCCCTTGACCTATAATTTGGCATCAGAAAAAGTAAAACTTATTCAATCTGATTTAAAAAATGAAGATGTTCCTTTATTTTTTTATTATGATGGAGAATACGATGGACTTGGAGATCACATTTTGCAACCCGTAAATATCAATCAAGTAAGATTTATAAAAATAAATTTAATAGTTTTGAATCAAACAACACAAAATAGTAATAGCGTGTTTAATGTCTCTGCAGGGGCTACTATAAGATCTGTAAAAGATAATTTAGCAAATTAAATGACATATATCTTAAAATATAAAAATCAAAAAGGGGCACTACTTATTTATTTAATTATTATTATCGCTGTTTTTACTATGATAATGTTTCCTGTTACAGCTATTTTTTCTGGGAAACTTCAATTGTTAAGAACATCTATAGATAGAGAAGAAGCACTGCAAATTGCTGAAGCAGGAATAAATTATTATCAGTGGCATTTAGCTCACTTTGAAAAAGATTATCAAGATGGAACTGGTCAACCGGGTCCTTATACACATAATTATATTGATTACGACACACAAGAAGTGGTAGGGCAATTTATTCTAACAATAACGCCACCGCTAACTGGATCAAGTATTGTTATAGTTAAGTCTGTTGGTCACACAAATAGAAATCCATCAATAACAAGAACTATTACGGCGAGATTTGGTATTCCTTCACTTGCTAAATACGCTTTTTTGAGTAACGATGTAATTTGGATAGGAAGCAATGAATCGGTGAGTGGTCAGGTACAATCAAATAATGGAATAAGATTTGATGGATTTGGTAATGCTCCAATTCAATCGGCAAAACCAACTTATATGTGTCCTATATCACAAGGATCTCCATGTCCTACAGTAAAAAATGGGGTATGGGGATCTGCCTCTCAAGAAACTCAAAATTTTTGGCAATTTCCCGTGCCTGCAATTGATTTTTCATCTATGACATCAGACTTTCCAATAATGAAAAGCGATGCGCAAAGTGCCGGAATTTATTTGCCACCATCAAATAGAAGGGGTTATTCTTTGGTATTTAATAGTGATGGAACAATTAATATCTATAAAGTTAAAAATAGAAAAAATCATCCAGGTAATGGTACAGATACTACGGGTGAAATTCGTACAGAACGAACAGATTACAATGAAAGAGATTTTCAATACACTGCAAATATTCCGGCAAATGGGTTAATTTATATAGAAGATGATGTTTGGGTAGAGGGAGTTGTTAATGGAAGAGTTACAGTTATCGCAGCAAAATTACCGTATAATTCTTCAAAAGCTCCAATAATTTTTATACCAAATGATATTGTCTATAACTCAAAAAATGGTAGTGATGTTTTGGGATTAATAGCACAAAGAGATGTTGTCGTGTCTTATAGTGCACCAAATGATTTAGAAATTAATGCTGCAATGATTGCTCAAAATGGTGCAACTCAATTTTTTTATTATAATGGAAATATAAAAGATAATATAACAATCTATGGATCAATTATGACATTTTATCAATGGACTTGGACGTGGATTAATGGTTCTACTGTGATATCGGGCTATAGAAACACATCAAGCATTTATGATGGAAATCTTTTATACAATCCACCACCAAGTTTTCCTGTTTCTTCATCTGGATATCAAATAATAAGTTGGACAAGTGATTAATATGAAACAAATTACAAAAATTTTAATAATATTTTTTATATCAGTACTTTTTTGTTTCCCTTCAAAAATAATTTTTAGCAAAGTAGATTTTCCAGATAGTAGGAAACTTCAACCCGCACCAACAAATATAACGCCAAATATTTCTGGAAATATAAATTATAATTTTGATAAAGAAGAAACAAAAACCAATTTTTTCCAAGATTTATTTTTTCCACAAGATAAAGAAAAAAATATTGATATAGAAAACGATATTTTTCCAGGAAAAAACAATAAAACAGGATATTTTTTAAAGATAGTCATCTTTTTCACAATAGCTTTTATTTTTTTAATGATTTTTATTTTTGTAAGAAAAAGAAATAAATAGTATAATTAAAAAAACAATGTTTAATTTTTTAGAACTAAAAGAAGACATTTTTGGATTGGATTTAAGTGGTTCATCTTTAAAGATAGTAAATCTCAAGAAAAAGAGAAAGGGATTTGAATTGATTTCATTAGGAGAAACAGAAATTCCCGAAAATTTGATGGAAAACGGAATTATAAAAGACGAAGATGCTTTAGTAAAAATTATAAAGTCTACTATAAAGTCTATTAAGGGTCAAAAAATTAAAACAAAATATATTGTAGCTTCACTTCCCGAAGAGAAATCTTTTTTGCAAGTAATTCAAATGCCAAAAATGGAAAAAAGGGAATTGGCACTGGCAGTGTCTCTTGAAGCAGAAAATTATATTCCACTGCCTATAGAAGAAGTTTATCTTGATTTTTATACAGTTCCTTCTGTTGAAAAAAATTCTAATCATATAGAAGTTATTATGGTTGCTATGCCAAAAAAAATAATAGATTCTTATGTATCATGTTTTAAAAAAGCGGGGCTTACTCCAATAATTTTTGAAACAGAGTCATTTGCAATGATAAGATCTTTAATTAAAAAAGATGAAAAAAATTCTTCTCTGGCCTTGATAAACATTGGTAAAAACGATGCTAATTTTATTATTTTTTCTGGAAACTTTATACGTTTTAGTTGTTCTATCCCAGTTTCCTTAAATGAAGAAACAAAAACTGAGTTTGCAAAACAAATTGATAAATATCTTAATTTTTACTGCGATCATTCATCATACGAAAATCCATCAAATTCTCAAGAAATAAATAAAATTTTAATTTGTGGAGAAGGATCTATATTAAAAGATTTGCCAGAATTTCTTTCTAAAAAGTTAAAAATTTCAATTGAATTATCTAATCCACTAATAAATTTTTCATCAAAAAAAACAAAACTTTTAAAAGAAAAAAATATTCTTTCTTTTGCAACGGTTATTGGACTTGCAATGAGAGAAAATAATATATGATAAATCTTTTACCAGAAAAAGAAAAACAAGAATTATTTTTTGAAAAGAAGAAAAGACTTGCTATAATTTTGGGTTCAACGGGATTGATTGTTTTAATTTGTTTAATTTTAATTTTGCTTTCAATTAGATTTTATTTGTTAACAGAAGTTGATGCTCAAAAAAATATATTAAAAGACATAGAATCTCAAAAAACGTTTTTAGGCTATGAAGATTATAAGTCTATTGTTGAAAATAAAAATAATATGTTGAGTCAATTGGATATTTTTTATACCAATCAAATATATTTTTATGATGCTTTGAATATTTTATTAAATATTTCAAAACCAGAAAATCTAAATTTCACAAACTTTTCTTTGAATGAGGATGATAATAATATAATAAATATAAGTGTTTCTGGTGTAAGTGACTCAAGAGATAGTTTAATTTCTTTCAAGGACAACATTGAACAAACGAAAGAAATTAAAAATCCAATTTTTTCATCAGCAAGCTGGATAAGTCCAAAAAATGTTAAATTTTCATTAATATTTCAAATTGATAAAAATGAACAGTAATAAAAAAATTTCAACAATTATTTTTATTTTTTCGCTAGTAATATTAGCATTAATTATTTTTGGAGTATGGCCATTAATAGAAAAAATCAAAAAAGATTCTGGCGACTTAATTTTAATAAAAAACATAATAGCAACTCATGGTATTCAAGTTGCGGAAATTGAAAGTTTTAAAAATAATTATGGAAATTATAAAAATAACATAGAAAAAATAAATCAATTATTTATAAATCCACAAAATCCAGTAGAATTTATTAAATTTTTAGAAAATACTGCATATAACCAAAATTTAAATATGCAGATATCTATATCAAATCCTAATTCAGAAATAAATAAAAATTTTGTTTTTTTTCATCTTACGATAAAAGGAGATTTTTCTGATATTTTATTATTTATTAATAAAATAGAAAATGGTCCATATTTGATTGAGGTAAAAGATTTAACGATACAAAACCAAGAGAATAATCAACAAGCGAAAGATTCAAGGGAAATTTTTTATAAAAATACAGCTACATTAAACATAAAAGTTTTTACAAAAAATGAAATTGAAATTTAATTTATCAAAAATAAAAGAAAAATTTTCAAAAGCAATTTTGAATGTGGGACAGCGCGCATTTTTATTTATTTTATTATTTGTTTTAATAGACTTAGTTTTTGGATTTTTTATTTTTTATGAATATGTGTATCTTGCTCAAAAGAAAGAAGGAGAGGTATCTGAAAATATTTTGAGATTTAATTTTGAAAAATATCAAAAAGTTTTGGATAGAATACAATCAATAGAAAAAAATAATGCAGATTTAATTTTTGAAGAAATTCAAGAAAGTGAAAATAATGAGATTATTGAATAAAATTATTAAAAATTATAGAGTCTGGATAAGCAGGCTTTTTTTATTGAAAAATTGACCCTTTTCTGATATATTTATTAAATCAGGGGGTGTAGTTCAATGGTAGAATAGAGGTCTCCAAAACCTTTGATCAGGGTTCGACTCCTTGCACCCCCGCAAGAAGACGAGCGCAGGTGAGATACATTATGCAAATTAAGAAAAATAAAATTTATAATTTTTCTGTCAATGATTTAATTTTATTTTGTATACACTCGATTGTATCCGAAAATGAGCAGTGTAGTTTTGAGAGGTTAATTAAAGAATGTTTCACTTTGTTCCCAGATGTTTTGAAATTTGAAAGATATCCAATTTGGCCGGATTCTAGAAAATTAGATAGACCGTTACGTTTTTTAAGAACAGAAGGATTAATTTTAGGAGATTCTAAAACAATTTTTATCCTTACTGAAAATGGTAAAAAAAAGGCCGAAGAAATATATAGGTCATTAAGACAAGGAAAATTACTTTAGTTTTTAAAAATAATGAATTTTGAAAAATCCAAAAAAAAATTGGAATTAATTAATTTATGGATATCAAATAAATATTTATTTTTGTTTGATTGGTTTAAAAATATAAAAAATAAAGATTTTTCAAAAATAGATGCCAATACCTTTAAAAAGATCATGAGATTTGTAAGCGTTTGTTTTATTATATTTATATCATATTCTTTTTTTCAAATTTATGTTCCATTAAATCCTAATTCAAATGAAATTGTAACTTATACTATTCAAAAAGGGTGGGGGAATAATGAGATTGCAAATGAGCTTAAAAATTTAGGAATGATTCGTAGTAGTTATTTTTTTCAACTTTATACATTTTTTTCTTTTAATCATGCTGGATTACAGGCAGGCAAATATGCTCTTTCTTCAAATATGTCTACTTATAAAATTGTTAAAAAAATGATAAGTGGTGATACTAAAAAAGATAGATTTGTAATTTACGAAGGATGGTCTGTTGAAGACATAGGAAAATATTTAGAATCAAGAGAGCTTTGCACAAAAGAAGAATTTAAATTATTAACAGAAAAAAATTACGAATTAGAATTTGAATTTTTAGTTGGTAGGCCAACAAATGCAAATTTAGAAGGATATCTTTTTCCTGATACTTACGAAATTTTTGAAGGACAAATTTGTGAGGATATCATAAAAAAAATGCTTATTAATTTTGGAAATAAATTAAGTAAAGAAATTCAAGCAGAAATTACTTCACAAAATAAAACAATTTTTGAAATAGTCACAATGGCTTCTTTATTAGAAAAAGAAGTTAGAAGTTTGGAAGATAAAAAAATTGTATCAGGAATTTTATGGAAAAGATTAGATGCAGGAATGCCACTACAATTAGATGCAACTATTAATTATATAACAGGTAGAAATGATTCAAGTGTTTCTATAAAAAATACTAAAATTGATTCACCTTATAACACATATAAATATAAAGGATTACCAAGAGGTCCAATTTCAAACCCTGGAATGAATGCTATAACTGCGGCATTAGAGCCAACAAAAACAGATTATTGGTTTTATTTATCATCTGCTGGTAAGACTTATTTTAGCAAAACTTTTCAAGAACATAGTGCCAATAAGACAATGTATTTAAAATAATTCTAATAGTGTTTT
>Ga0172381_10003641_pt1 | contig 16245 bp, 12 predicted proteins | sample Leawel6488metaG_FD_119754 | JGI IMG/M metagenome (GOLD analysis project Ga0172381, IMG submission 119754) | Leachate microbial communities from a municipal landfill in Southern Ontario, Canada - Leachate well 64-88 metaG | ecosystem: Engineered > Solid waste > Landfill > Unclassified | place... | reverse complement strand
TAACTCCCGACGAAAGAGCCCCCATAATTATTGCCTCATTGCCTAAAAGAATTTTTTTCATTTAAATTACAATATTAATTAATTTATCTGGTACAAAAACAATTTTTTTAATTTTGTTTTCGCCGATTATGTTTTTAACTTTTTCACTTTCTTGAACTAGTTTTTCTGCTTTGTTCTGCGAAAGACCGGCTTCAGTTTCTATCTTATCTCTGACTTTTCCATTCACTTGAACAATTAGCAAAACTTTATCTTTAACTATCAACTTTGGATCATATTTAGGCCATTTTTGCTCACAGCACAAACCCTTAAGTTTTATCTGGCTCCAAAGCTCTTCTGACAAGTGCGGAGCGAATGTTGATAAAATTTTTAAAAATGACTCTAAATCTTTTTTATCTAATTTTTTATCAGCAACATTCCAGGCGTTTACAAATTCCATTAAACAACTGACCGCGGTATTAAATTTCATCAAATCTATGTCTTCAGAAACTTTTTTGATTGTTTTATGTAAGAATTTTTTTAATTCAATATCACCAACCCCAACTGCGCTATTATTCAAAACCAATTTATAAATCTTTTCCAAAAATCTACGAGAACCAACAACCCCTTTTGTATCCCAAGGAATCATTTGTTCAAATGGTCCCATAAACATTTCGTAGATTCTTAATGTATCAGCGCCGTATTCTTTTACAACCTGATCTGGATTTATAACATTTCCTTTGGACTTTGACATTTTAATTCCACCTTCTCCTAAAACCATTCCATGAGAGGTTCTTTTTTTATATGGTTCTGGTCCAACAACCTGAGGAACCGCCTTTATATCCCATAGAAATTTAAAAATAAAACGAGAATATAACAAATGCAAAGTTGTATGTTCCATCCCGCCGTTGTACCAATCCACAGGCATCCAATATCTTAACAACTTATTCTCAGCGATTTCTTTGTTATTTTTAGGATCTAAATATCTAAGAAAATACCAGTTAGACCCAGCCCAGTTTGGCATTGTGTCTGTTTCTCTTTGAGCTTCTCCCTTGCACTTTGGACATTTAACGTTAACCCAGCTTTTGATTGCTGATAAAGGAGACTCTCCTGTTTCAGTTGGCTGATATTTTTTTACTTTAGGCAATTCTAGTGGCAAATCTTTTTCATTTACAGGCTGCCACCCGCATTTTGGACAGTAAATCATTGGTATTGGTTCGCCCCAATAGTGCTGGCGGGAAAAAACCCAATCACGAAGTTTATAGTTAACCTTTGGCTCGGCTAATCCTTTAGAATTTAGCCATTTGCTTATTTCAAGTCTTGCAGCTTCAGAATGCATACCGTTAAATTCCGAAGAGTTATACAAAGTTCCATCGCCTTCAAAACATTCTTCTAAATTTTTAACCTTAGGAGCTAACAATTTATCATCTGGCTCAATAGAGGTTCTTAATGGTATTCCATACTTTTTTGCCATTTTAAAATCTCTGTTGTCATGAGCATCAGCAAAAACAGCACCTGTGCCGTAATGTCCCAAAACAAAGTCAGCTGTCCAAACTGGCATTTCTTCCCCAGTCGCTGGATTTATAGCAACAATACCCTTTAATTCAACGCCCGTAACCTCCTTGTCTTCGTTTGTTCTATCCATATCAGAAATACTTTTGACATCTTCTCTGTATTTCAAAACTTCTTCTATATTTTCTATTTTGGTTTTATATTTATCAATAAAACTGTGCTCTGGAGATAAAATTAAAAATGTCCCAGAAAAAATAGTATCTATTCTAGTTGTAAAAACTTCAACTGGCTCATCTGCCCCTTTTATTAAAAACTTCACTAAGTTTCCGTGAGACTCTCCAATCCAATCTTTTTGCTGAGTCTTTACTCTGTCTTGGAAATCAACTAAGTCTAAATCTTTAATTAGTCTGTCAGCATATTTTGTAATTCTAATCATCCACTGCTCCTTCTCTTTCTTCTCAACTCCAGTTCCACATCTTTCACATTTTCCAGAAACTACCTCTTCGTTTGCTAAACCGATTTTACAGCTAGGGCACCAATTGATTGAGATTTTATCTTTATAGGCTAATCCGTTTTTAAATAGTTGCAAAAATATCCATTGGGTCCATTTGTAATATTTAGGGTCGGTTGTATTTATCTCCCTTGCCCAATCAAAAGACAGCCCTATGCTTTTCATTTGCCTTCTAAAATTATCTGTATTTTTCTTGGTCACAACAGATGGATGGACTCCTTTTTTAATCGCAAAATTTTCAGTAGGCAATCCAAATGCGTCCCAACCCATTGGGAACATTACATTGTACCCTTCCATTCTTCTTTTTCTGGCAATTATGTCTAAAGCTGTATAGCTTCGGCAGTGTCCTACGTGTAAACCATCTCCAGAAGGATAAGGAAACTCAACCAAAAGGTAAAATTTCCTTTTTTTCGACTTATTTCTAGCAGAAAAAACACTCGATTTATACCATTTATCCTGCCACTTTTTCTCAATTTTTTTAGGGTTATATTTTTGCATATCGGTATCGTATTTATGCTTAATTGTAGCACAAATACTAAAATTTTGAAGGCTTACATAAAAACCGCCACATGGGCGGTTTTATGTCAAATATTAAATAATTCCTTAGCGTTTTGAAATGTTTTTTCTGAAACCTCGTCAAAACTTACTCCTTTTAAATCGGATACTCTTTGGATAACATGTTTTACAAAAACTGGCTCGTTTCTTTTGTCTCCTTCTGCTTTAGGGGTTAAATATGGACAATCAGTTTCTACCAATAATTTTTCTAATGGGATATTTTTTATAACTTCCGTTAAATCCAATTTATCGATTATTCCATTAATTCCCAAATAAAATCCTAAACCGACGTATTGTTTGGCTTCTTGTAGGTTTCCTGTAAAGCAATGAATCACTCCTCTTAATTTTCTATTTTTTAAAATTTCATAGAGGTCTTCAAAAGCCATCCTGCAATGTATAATTACTGGTAGATTTAATTCTTCCGCCAATTCTAATTGTTGTAAAAATACTCTTTTCTGCAATTTCTTAAATTCTTCTTGTTTTGTTTTTGATTTTGGTCGGTAATAATAGTCTAATCCGATTTCTCCAATAGCTACTACTTTTTTATTCTTTGTTAATTCTTTATATCTTTCTTTATCAAATTCTTCTCCAAGCGGAGCAAATCCCCCCTCATCTTCATCAGTTCTTAATTTTAACAAATCGGTTTTAATATGAATTGGATGAAGTCCGACAGCAGCGAAAAATCCTTCTCCGAATCGTTCGGCGACTTCAATTGCTTCTTTTGAAGTTTCATATTTTGTCCCGACATTAATTGCCCAGATATTGTTATCCTGCATTCTCTTAACAACTTCTTCTAAGTCATTTTTGTAAGCCTTAAAATTTAAATGGCTGTGTGTGTCTATAATCATAATAATTAATTTTATCCTAAAAATAAAAAATATAGAACCCCATATAAAAAAACTGGCAGACGATGCGGGGTCGTCTGCCATTATATGTGTGGACTTTTGGATTGGTTGATATGCTAACCTGCTTTTTTGAGATCATAAAGATCATCAAAGAGCAGTCCTTGTCTGGGGTCTCTACGTTTACGATGAATTGCATCGTAAACTTCGCGACGGTGGACGGGCACTTCCTTTGGCGCTTCAACGCCGAGGCGTACTTTGTCGCCAGCAATTTCTACGACGACAATCGTAATATCGTCGTTAATAACAATGCTCTCATTCTTCTTTCGGGATAACACCAACATGCTTGTCTCCTTACTAGGATCTAGAAATGTCTGGGTCTTGGTTCCCATCAAGTCATCCAAAACTTGATGTAAAAAAGCTATTTATATTATAACAAAATATAAATAATTGTCAATGGTACTCACCCAGACCAAACTACTCTAGTTTTAGAAGCTTAGGGAACAGTATTTCAGCTTTTTTTGCATCAACAGCTGTTTTAATCTTTTCAGCAGTTCCTGGTAAAAATGGAAATAATAAACCTGAAATCTCTTTTAAAACAAAAAATATATCATTAATTACGACCAGGTCCTTAGTCTCCCAAAGCTTCTTTTCGTTTATATATTTATCACAGTAGCTTATCAATTCCCAAATATCCGCCAACACCTCATTAAACTTAAATTTTTCTAAGTCTGTTTTATATCTTTCTTTTACATCCCCTACCTTCTGCTTTGTAATATCTGTAATAGCAACTTCTTTGATCTCCAAATTTTTTGATATGCCGATTGTTCTTGCCAATAAATTCCCAATTCCCCCAGCTAAATCAGAATTATATCTTTGTTCAAATTTTTCATAAGTAAAATCGCCATCCTCGGTTGGAGTAAATTCCCTTAGTAAATAATACCTTACTGCGTCGATTCCATATTTATCAATAAGGTCTATTGGATTGATAACATTCCCCAAAGATTTAGACATCTTTTGTCCGTTTGCAGTTATGAATCCATGAATGAAAATTTGTGACGAATTTGGAAGTCCTGCCGACATTAACATTGCTTGCCACATTGATGACTGCTGTCTTAAATTATCTTTTCCAGCAACCTGAATTCCTGGCCAAAATTCGTTAAACTTATCCTTGCTTTCTGGCCATTCTAAACAGGAGATATAATTAACTAAAGCATCAAACCAAACATACATTACATGATTAGAATCACCCGGAACTTCAATCCCCCAGGACATTTTTTCTTTTAATCTAGAAACTGAAAAGTCTTCTAATCCGCGCTTCGTAAATTCTTTTATTTCATTAAATCTAGAATCAGGAATAACAAAATCAGGATTTTTTCCATAAAAATCTAAGAGCAAATTTTGATATTTTGAATATCTAAAAAAGTAGTTTTCTTCCTCTATTATTTCCAACTCTAAATTAGGATGGACTGGACATCTTCCATCCACTAATTCTGAATCAGTTTTCTCTAATTCGCATCCAACACAATATTTTGTTTTATAATTTTTTTTATAGATATCACCATTCTTTTCACAAAGTTTCCAAAATTCTTGCGCAGCTTTAATGTGATGAGGATCGGTCGTTCTTACAAAGCTGTTGTAGCTCAAATTAAGCAACTGCTTTAGTTTTCTAAATTTTTCTGCGTAAACATCACAGTATTCCTGCGGATCCATATTATTTTCCTTAGCTTTATTTAATATCTTAGATCCGTGTTCATCTACCCCTGTATTAAAAAACACATCAAATCCTTGAGATTGATAATATCTTGCAATAACATCAGCTTGTATGAATTCGAGGGTATGACCTAGATGAGGGGCAGCATTAACATATGGTAACGTGGTTGTAATATAGAACTTTTTATTTTTTGAAAACATAATGTATACTTAATTAAATTGATTTTATCATTTTAAAACACTTTTTTCTATGATTTTATTAGCCCACTTATTACTCGGAGCCGTTATTGGAGAAAAAATTAAATATCTTGTACTGGCGATTATCCTATCTTTTTTAAGCCACTACTTTTTGGATCTATTTCCTCATATTGAATATCCTATTGAAAATATCAAAAATAATCAATGGCAGAAATCATTTCAAGATTTTTTAAAGGTTGCCGTAGATTTTTGCTTGGGAATATTCATTATTTTTTTATTATCCGATAACTCAATAAAGGTTTATATTTGTGCCTTTTTCGCGGTATTGCCAGATGGATTAACCTTTTTAGGATACTTTTTAAAAAACCGCCTTATAAAGATTCACAATGATTTTCATTTAAAAGAAATACATTTTTTGAAAGATAAAAAAATCTCCAGCTATTGGAGATTTTTAACTCAAGTTATTGTAATAATTATCTCTGTTATTTTGTTAAAGTCATAGTCCTATTCTAAAACCTCTCTCTTTCTTTCTATTAATTCTTTAACAAACTCGTAGATAATTCCTGATACCGGAACAATAAAAATAGTTCCTAAAAATCCAAATAGTTTAGCTCCCATCAACAAAGAAATTAACACCAATACCGGGGGCAAATCTATCATTTTTTTCATGAGGAATGGGGTTAAAAGATTATTTTCTATTGCCTGGACTGCCCAAATTGCCAATAAAACGTACAGAGTTATAAACCAAGACCCAGAAGATACCATAACAAAAACGATAAGCGAAATTGCGGTTATCAGCGGACCTATATACGGGATGAAATTTAAAACTCCGGATAAAAGAGCGAGCATTAAGGCGTATTTTATATCAAATATATAAAAAACAATAAATGAGGCGACGCCCACAAAAGCACAAGCAATTATTCTAGCACCAAACCATCCAGCAACCTTTGTTTGAGCTTTCTCGAAAAATGAAACAATATGTTCTTGATATTTTTGAGGAGCAATAAAGGCTAAAAATCTTTCGGGGCCTCTGTCTTCTAAAGATAAGAAAAAGGCTATGGTTAAAATTACAACTGTTGACGCTAGTCCCCCAAAGAAAGATACTATCGCACCCATAACACTCTTTGAGCCTTGTTCTAGTCCCCCAACTAAAGACTTTGTAAGCTCGCTAAAACTATCAGCGAAATCAATACCCAGTTGTTGCAAAAGAGGATTTATTTTGTTGAAATAATCTGGCAGATAATTGGAAAATTGCTTTAATTCAATAATAAAAATTGGAGCCATTAGATAGATTAAAATTCCTAATAACCCCAAGATTGATGTGTATATTAGGATTATAGATACCATCTTAGGTATCCACATTTTCCTTAAAAATTTAATTGCAGGCTCGAGTAAAATAGAAATCGCAAGTCCAAAGAAAAACCAAAGAGCAATGTCTTTTGCTAAATAAATAAGATAAAAAGCAAAAATAGCTATAAATATTTTTATTATAGTCTTCCAAGAAATATCTAATGTTTGCTCTTTTTCCATTTATTAATTGCTATCTATAGCTTTAATATTTGTTGAAGTCTTTCTTTCTCTTTTTCCTCCATTGGACCAATTACTGCTAAATTAAGCTTTTCTGGAACAAAAATATCCTCTGCTACTTTTTTTATATCATCTACAGAGATTTCGTCAATCTTTGCGAATTTTTCTTCTGGCGTCAAAATCTTATTTTCTAACAATTCTTGCATTGCATAGAAAGATGCCTGATTATCTGAAGAATCTAAAGATAGAGACATAATCCCCTTAATGTAATCTTTTGCCTTTTGTAACTCTTTTTCTGCAACCCTGTTGTCTCTTAAATTTTTATATTCTTCTAAAATTAAACTGACTGTTTTTTCTAAATTTTTATTATCAATTCCAGCTTGCGTAACTAAATACCCAGTATCAGTAGAGCTATCTGTTGATGTGTGAATGGAATAAGCTAATCCACTCCTTTCCCTTACTTTAATAAAAAGCCTGGAGCTCATATTCCCTCCCAAAATTATTGCTAGCAATGCCAATGCATATTTTTGAGGATGATTTAAGTCATAGGCTCTTACTCCCAAGCAAAAATGTGTTTGATCTGTTTTTTTGTTGTACAAAAGGACTTCCGGCTCATTTTGCTTTTCTGCTGCTTTAATTTTATTTTCAAATTTTTCAGATTTTTTATTTTTAAAATAATTCTGGATTTTACTTTCAACTTCTACGGTGTTTACAGCTCCGGCTATGCAGACTATGACGTTTGATAAAGAATAATGGCTGTTAAAATAGTTTATAATTTTTTCACGGTTAAATGATAATATATTTTCTTTTTCTCCAATCACCATCCACCCAGCTGGTTGGTCTCCATAAAGCAGCTTTTCCCATAAGTCTGAAACATAAGCCGTTGGTGTATCTAAATACATATTTACCTCTTCTATTATCACCCCTTTTTCTCTTTCTATCTCTGTTGCATCAAATTTAGAATTCAAAAATATATCTGTTATCCAATCTAATGCGACATCAGAATGTTTTTTATCAACTTTTGCCCAGTATCCCGTCACTTCTTTTGAAGTAAAGGCATTGTATTCTCCGCCAACACTGTCCAAAGTTTCTGAAATATTTAAAGTGCTGGGTCTCTTTTCTGTACCCTTAAAAAACATATGTTCTAAAAAATGGGAGATACCATTAATATCTTTTGACTCGTACTTAGAACCGGTTCCCACCAAAATCAAAACTGTCACACTGTTGGCATTTTCCATTGGAATTGTGATCACCCTTAGCCCATTTTCTAAAGTAGTTTTTTTGTGTGTGTACATATAATTTAAATCTTATTTTTCAAAAAATTTGATAATTCATCAATATTAACTCTTTCTTGTTTTATTGTATCTCTGTCTCTGACAGTCACTGTATTGTCTTCTAAGGTCTGAAAATCAACCATTACGCAATATGGAGTTCCAATTTCATCTTGGCTTCCATAATATTTTCCTGCATTTCCCCTGTTGTCAAAATCAGCAGTAAATTCTTTTTTCAAACTATAAAAAATTTCTTCTGCTTTAGTTACTAATTTTTCATCATTCTTTTTTAAACAAGAAACTGCAACCTTATAAGGAGCTAACTTAGGATTCAACTTTAAAAAGATTCTGTTATCTTCTTCTGTATAAGCATCGCATAACACAGCTAAAATTGACCTATCCACTCCGAGAGAAGGCTCTATTACATGAGGATAAATTTTTTCTTTTGCTTCTATGTCTTCATATGGAGGTTCTTTAAAATGATTTTTCAAATCAAAATCGGTTCTGTATGCCAAACCGTAAAGCTCTTTTCTGCCAAAAGGAAAGTCGTATTCAAAATCAATTGTCTTTTTTGAATAATGAGCTCTTTCGCCGTCTGGAACATCCAACTCGTGGATATTATCTTTGTTTAATCCAAGCTCTTCTGTCATCCAAGACCACATCTCTTTTCTCCATTCTTCAAATTTTTCTTCCCATATTTCTTCTTTAATAAAATATTCTATTTCCATTTGTTCAAACTCACGAGTTCTAAAAATAAAATTACCAGGAGTGATTTCATTTCTAAAAGCTTTTCCGATTTGAGCTATTCCAAAGGGAAGCTTTCGTCTTGAAGTATCTAAAACATTTTTAAAATCAACAAACATTGCCTGTGCAGTTTCAGGGCGGAAATAAACAGTATTATCTTTGTCTTCTACCGGTCCTAAAAAAGTTTTCAGCATCAAATTAAACTGCTTTGAACCAGTTAATTCTCCCTTGCAGTCCGGGCATTTCTTTTTATCAGCTAATAAATCTTCTCTAAATCTACGATGGCATTTTTTACACTCAACCAATGGGTCAGAAAAATTTTCCAAGTGCCCAGATGACTCCCAAACCTTTGGATTCATTATTAAGGCTGCATCAATACCAACCATATCAGTTCTTTGTTGAACAAATCTTTTCCACCAAAGATTTTTAATATTATTTTTTAATTCAACTCCTAGAGGACCATAATCCCAAGAATTAGCTAATCCTCCATAAATTTCAGACCCAGAAAAAACAAATCCCCTTCTTTTACACAAAGATATTATTTTCTCCATTAATTGATTTCCTGCCTGCGCAGGCAGGTTTTGTTCTTTTGGCATATAATTAAAAGGTTAAGATTTTCTCATCTTAACCTTTTAGCTCTATAAATTCAACTATATTTAACTATGGCAGCGGTATAAAATTTTTGAATTGCCAAGGGTCATCACCTGCTTTACAGTCAGGATTCTCAGGAAAAAATATTTTTCTAGTTTTTAATGGAGTCCAATCTGATGGAGTTGAAATAAAATCTCCCAAATATGGTTTTGCAATATTTAACACATAATCATGTGGTAAATCATCGGGCGAACAGACTCCTTTTCTGGGATTTTCAATCATATAGCTTATAGCAGAGATCACCCCTGCTGCCACCTGCAATGTGGTCGCATTTTGTCCCGGATTTATCTCTCTGGCTTTTTCAATACTTAAAGATGTGCCGGTCCACCATGAATTATATGCATGACCCATTAATAGAGCCCCCAAGATATCTTTCCCGGAAGTTATCTCGTCTGACATAATCCTTGTTTTCGGCTGGATATTATATCTTCTGGCTTTAAACTCGGCCAAAGACGAAAGCGCTTCATGACAGGGCATATAGGCATAGTGAACGGTCGGTCTATAAATTGCTTTGTCTCCCAAAAGCCCTTTTTGCCAGACTGTTAATCTATCTGAAATACCAAATGCTTCTCCATGTCTTATAATCATACCTTCTATCTCTCCCACCTCAGGAACCCAAGACCTCACCCATGTATTTACTCCCATTTTTGCCAAAAAAATCTGGTTTTTAGGGCCATACGGAGGCTGAAATGCCAATTCCGGCAAAGTTTTTTCGTGAGTTCCCCAGCCCATTTCAGCGGGGGCAATACCCTCTTCCCTAAACCCTTCTACGCTCCATGTATTAACAAATTCATCGAATTCTTTCGGTTTATTAGTCACTTGAGTGTCTCTCTCTGAACAATGAATCACTTTAACTCCAAGAGTCATCGCTAAATTTGCAAAATCCAAATTGTTTTTAGATTCTTCAATCTTTTTCAAATCTTCTTCAGAGGCTTTTTTTTCTGCGATAACCTTTTGGGCAATGTCCAATAATCCCTGTTTTACAAAATGAGAAATCATTCCCGGATTTGCTCCGTGGTCCAGGACTGCTGTCACAGATTCTTTATCCCAGTTTTTAACTAATTTTCTAATCTCCATTTGGCGCCAGTAAAGAGACTTTTCAAAAATTTCCGTTGGCTTATTGGGATCCCAAAGCTCTACCGATGTATTTATATATAAAGTATTGTGATTATGGCACCAACTTAATATATCTATAACGCCAATATTCCAAGCGAGGTCTACAATCAGTCCGTCTTTGCCTATATATTTGTCAAAAACGCTATTTAAATTATCCGGGGTTATTTGTTCCTGAAAAAACCTAACCCCTATATCTGTAAATTTTTTTAATTTTTCAGATTTATCTTCTATATCTATAATAGTAATGTTTTCTCTAGGCACATCTATATGATCTAAAATAACTGGCAGGGTACACTGTGAAACAGATCCATATCCAATAATTAAAATATTTTTATCAAATTTTATTTTTTTATCCATTTCTAAAAATTTTTTATAATTACTAGCGAGGGATGAATGAAAATTTATTTTCATCTGAGCCGAGCAAAGTAATTACATAAATTTATTTTATTAAATTTATATTTTTTAATATTAATCTTTAAAACAAATTTTTTCAATAAAACTTAACCTGTTTTTGTAAACAGGTTAAATAAAAACTGCTTATTGGACAGCTCCAGATATTGTATTTCCCAAACTTGTATCTACGGCAGAGTCCGTAGATGAAATCGCTGTGTCTGTAAACTGATTTTCTCCGGTAATAGTGACCTGTCCGATTAAGGAAGCTACAGATCCCTTTTGTAAACTGGTGGGAGTTAGAGAAACCTGAAAGGCAAGCATTATCGGGTCACCATTAACACCTGTCCCGGCCAAAACATCTCCCACCGACCAGACTATCTCTCTGCTAACTAAATCAAAGGAAAAATTTGAGGATTCGTTTGTTGGCATAATATTCCCGGTCAAGCTTACTTGATTTGGCAAGATCGCTTTCACTTTCACGTTTTTTGCATCACTGACATAATTTTTAATATTCCAAGTGATTGTATAAATAGTCGGTTTTCCTGAGATAGGAGGATTAGTTCCTGCATTTGCTGCAGAGGAGTCATAACTTGCGCTTTGTGAAATCGCTAATCCTGAGTTCACTTTTATGCTAAATTTTTGCGTAATCTGAGAAACATTAACTTGGTCAAAAATTAGCAACTCATTTTCATCAGATCCGGTTGGAACCCAATCATCTTTAACTTTTACACTAAAACTGATGCTCACTTCCTGTTGAACACCTATTTCTTTTAGCTGAGGCGTCCCCTTCCAATCCCAAACAACCATATTCCCACTTTTTTGAACCTGACCTTGCGAGGATTCTATTGTAGACATATCCAGGGCTGAGCCATCAAGGTTTATTATCACAAATAAATCTTCAAAAGAGGATGATCCGATATTCCTAAAAAAAACCTTATAATTGAGAGTTTCGCCGGAAGATGCAGTATAACTGGAAGAACCGTTTACCTGTTGAGAAATATATAGCATTGATTGAATTGCCCCCACGTTAGCAGTTGTTTCCTTTATAACCACAAAGTTTCCGTTTTGCCACATCCCTAACTGGGCAAAAAAAGTCAGGTTTTCTGATGCATCAGCGCTAATTTTGCCGTCAACAGTTATTCTTCCGCCCTCGGCTTTATTCAAGGTCTTAAGTTTCCATTCTAAATTATCCAAAGATGACGGATCAGCGGATTGTATTTCAAAACCATTAACTTCTGCTATCTTTATGCTCAGATTACTTAATGGGTAATCAACGTTGGAAAAATAATTCAAAGAGTACTGGAAATCTTTACCCCTCTCTACTTTTGTCGGCAAGTCAAAATCTAAAGTAATGGGGACTGTCTCAATTTTTGTTGTAAAAGTTGTATCTGATTCATATCTGACTGTCAAATTTTTTGGCATATACGAAAGATAAGCCTTGGCAACTTTTAAGTCGCCCTCCTTGCCCAAAAGATATGTTTTAACTTTTACAAAATCTTCATCGCCCGGATAAATATCTTCTAAGTCTTGTGTGATTCTGGTTTTTCCGTCTTCAGTTAAAGAATTATCCGGCAAATCAAAAATAAGCTTTGGGCTTTCTAAAACAAAATTTCCATTGTTCTTATATTTTATAGTATATTCTATTTCATCCCCCACTTTTGTTGTTTCTACGCCCAAAATTTCCAGCCTTAAAATTTCCTTTGAAAACATCCCTTCTCTATAAATCCAGAAAATCACAAATCCTAAAACTATTAACAAAAATAAAATTAAAAAAATTATTTTTTTATTCATATTTATAAGCAATAATTTTTATGTTTATATACTTTAATGTTACATTATTTATCAAACAATTAAAGAGTGTTTTCTATTTTTTATTGTTTTAATATATAAACAATGATTTATATATTTTTACAGTAAGAATAATAATTTTCTGAAATGTCATGCAATGAATTTGTAGTATCAAAATCAACTTTTAACTTTGATATTGTTGCCCAGTCGTTCTTTAAAATAAGCCTTAAAATTTTAATAATTCCAGCCTCTGTTTTCTCTGCGTTTTTATCCTGGCTAAAACATTTTTTACAAATAGTGCCACCCTCTTTGTGGGAAAAATAGATTTCATCCTGAACCAGACCAGAAGAACAACAAGCGCATTTTTCAAGTTCCGGTTTAAATCCTAATTCGGAAAAAAAATTCCAGATAAAATGATAATAAACTAATTCGCAGCTCTTTTGCTCCAAAGCATCATCATTTAATCTGCCCAAAGAATCTCCCAACAAATCAAATATTTTTTTGTCCTTTTCCTGCTCTTTTATAAAGTCGTCCATTGATTCGGCTATTCTGCCGGCAACTTCAAATCTCCTAGGGGAAGACTTTATTTTTTTAAAATTTCTGACAAAAATCGCATCTGTAAGAGTTTTTTTGGATTTGCCTTGGATAAATTCAACTTCTGACAAAGAAAAGATATCAATTCCGCTTTTTAGCTTTGAATCAATTTTTCTGATGGATTTTGCAAAGATTTTAAGTTTTCCATAGTCATTCGTGAAAACATAAAAAACCCTATCTGTGTCTGACCTGTCTTCTTTTTTAAAAATAAAACCTGTTGCCCTGCAGCAATTTATCATAGAGGTTTATTTGGCAAGTCTGGCTTCTTTTCCAGTTCCTGTAAAAATTTAATTTCTTTGCCTAATTTAATTTTTCTTGTAAAATCTTGCTCACTTGTTTTTTCAGATTTCAACCTGTTAATGGTTCTATTGTATTCTGTTTTAGATATTGTGGACCCAAATCTTTTAGGAAATTCTCTGTGTTCTATGTTCGCTTTTTCATTAGGTGAAAGTTGCCTGCCCTCTCCTATCCTAACGTCAGCTTTTTTAAGGATGTCTTTAAATTGAGATCTTGGTATTTCTGGTTTTTTTTCAAATAGTGACATATTATATTTTTTTAATCCTTAATATTATTTTTTTAGCATCTGCTAAAATTTCTTTTCCTTCTTCCAACTTTTCAACAAAATTAATTTCTTTTGCCTTGGTTTCTTTAGCAATGAAATCTTTATTTGCTTTTAGAATTGAAATTAAATTTTCATCTCCAGAAAAGTCTGCGATAATTTCATCCGATGGCTTCAATTCAGAATTTTTTCTGGCTTCTTGGACTGCCCTCACTATTTCCCTTATAATCCCTTCATTTTTTAAATCTTCTGTAATGTTAATATCAAGCTCAACCTCTTTTTGAATACTGCTGTCAAAAATAACTGATTTAACGTTGATTTCATCTTTTATCAGATTCAGCAATTCTTCGTTGCCATTTATTTTTAAGCTTTCATTTTTAATCTTTAAAGACTGCAACGGCTGCTTTACTTTAATTCCTTTTTCTATTCTTTCTGCCAATGCCATAGCAACAACACTTCTTACTTCTTGCATCTGAGAGATAAGATTAGTATTGATTTTTTTGTTATCCGATTTGAGCCATGGCAGCAAATGAACGCTCTCTTTTTCATTATCTTGGTGTGTAGCGCTAAAAAGATATTCTGCAAAAAAAGGCATTGCGGGAGCTATAACTATGGAAAGAGCGCGCAAAATATATCTCAGAGTGGCGATTGCTTCGCTATTTTGTTCTTTTAAACGATCCCTGCTGCGCCTTAAATACCAAACAGATAGATCATCAATAAAATCGGTTAGCGGACGGGTAGCAAGATCAACGCGATAATTTTCGTATCCTTCTGTGACTGTTTTTATCAGTTCATTAAGACGAGATATTATCCAGACATCAAGCATATTTTTACTGTTAGGAGATGCATCCGTGCCGTCTTGATAAAGCTGGTAAAAAGAAAGGACGTTATAAAGTCTGCTGATGTTTTTATTTGCAATTTCTCCGACGCCTTTTTCAGAAAACGAAAGATTCTCTGCTTGGACTACGGGAGAGTTCAACATATAAAATCTCATAGCATCGGCTCCGTATTTCTTCATCACTTCCGTTGGGTCAGGATAATTTTTCAATTTTTTAGACATCTTTTTTCCATCCTCAGCCAAGACAATTCCTGTCACAATGCAATTTTCAAATGATTCTGTTCCAAATAAAGCCCCAATCAAAACATGCTGATAATAAAACCAGGCTCTGGTTTGGTCTTGGGCTTCGCCGATAAAATCAGCTGGTAATCTCTTTTTTAGTTTCTCTTTATTTTCGACAGGATAATGTAAGGTAGCAAAAGGCACGGAACCCGAATCAAACCATGTATCTAACACGTCAGGAACACGTTTTGCAGTACCACCACAACTACAGGCAAATACAACCTCATCTACAACATCTTTATGCAAATCGTTTACTAAAACTCCGCTAGTCTTTTCAAGCTCTTCTGCCGATGCAAAAACAGTTTCTTTTTTACATTTATCGCACCTCCATACAGGTATTGTGTTTGCCCAAAAACGCTGTCTTGAAATAGACCAATCCCTGGCTCCTTCCAACCATTGCCCAAATCTTCCTTCTTTTATATGCTCAGGCGACCAGTTTATTTTTTTTGCAGTTTTTAATAATGTGGGTTTTATTTTTTCTACAGCCACAAACCACGAGCTTGTAGCATAATTTAATAAAGCAGTATCACACCTCCAGCAATGAGGATAACTATGTTCGTATTTTTCATAATTAAATAGAAAGCCTTTTTTTTCTAAATATTTATTTATCGCTAAATCTGCCTCACGAATTTCTTCTGGTTTATTTTTTGCACGAGGCTTTAAATCCAGTCCAGCAAACTCTATCATTTCTCCCGCCTCGACTCGCTGTCGCTCATCGACGCGAGGCGGGTCTTTAAAAGTACCGTCCATTTTAACGTGCTGTACAAATGGAAGATTTTCTTTTTTGCCAAGCATCATATCATCTGCTCCAAAAGCAGGGGCAATATGGACAATACCGGTACCGTCTTCAGTTGTCACAAAATCAGCAGCATAAACTTTCCAACCATTCTCCTTATTCTTTAATTTTTCATCTTTTGCATAATAATCAAACAACGGCTCATATTCCAATCCAACCAAATCTTTTCCTAAAAACTCCTTATCTAAAATTACTAAATTTTCATTTGTCTTATATACCTCTAAATTATTTCTCGGTTTAGCAATAATATAAACCTCTTTTGTCTTTGAATCTTGGGTTAACTGATACTCAATTTTTTCTCCAACAGCTAAAGCTACGTTTCCAGGCAAAGTCCAAGGAGTTGTTGTCCATGCCAATAAATATGTATTTTCTGGAAGCC
>Ga0172381_10003640_pt1 | contig 16251 bp, 17 predicted proteins | sample Leawel6488metaG_FD_119754 | JGI IMG/M metagenome (GOLD analysis project Ga0172381, IMG submission 119754) | Leachate microbial communities from a municipal landfill in Southern Ontario, Canada - Leachate well 64-88 metaG | ecosystem: Engineered > Solid waste > Landfill > Unclassified | place... | reverse complement strand
GAACGGTTCATGCTGTGAACTGATGTTGCTACTGAGTTAACCCTTCCCATCTTGTTGTGGTCGGCACCTGAAACCCTGTAGCCACTTTCCGGCAAAGGAGTATTAAAGGCTGAGGCGATATATTCTCCTCCCAGAGAATCTACAGACTCTTTTAATTTACCCTGCAAAGAGCGGCTGGCGTAATGGCGCATGGTAAGCAGGGCCACCACACTCACCGCGATTATAAGAGAGTATTCCAGAAAAGCCTGCGCTTTTCTGACGCGGTATACTTCCTTTTTCTTTGTGTCTTCCTTAAAATAATATTTCATCACAACTCTTGGCTTTTGTAAATTCATTTCCCATAATTTATTCTTTAGGCAGAGGCGTCATTGCCCGGTCGACACTTGATGAGCTTGAGCCCCTGACACTAATGATTGTCGTCGGGTGTCCCCAGCCAGGCAAAGAAATATCAACACCGCTACTCTGGCCATGAGAATATTCATAGCCGTCTGTTTCCTGATAAGCATATTGGCTGGCCATTTCATCGCTTGATTTCTGAATCTGACCGCTCATACCCCGGCCTATATACACCTGTATAGCGATAAGGGCCAATATAGTGAGCCCGATTAAAGAGGCATACTCTATGGTTGATTGCGCCTGTTTGTATTTAAGTCCTGCCAACATACTATCACCTCAACGGTCTCCTGCCGGCTAAACCTTTATCTTTAGGGTTTAAGCCGGTTTTACTGATTCGCTTCTTCGTTTTCTCCCCAAGTCTCTTTTTCCAAGGGTCCAACATCACGCCAAGAATTCATTTCCTGATGGCCGCCGGTAACCATGGTGGTCGTACTTGGGTTTGTTCCGGAAACACTGGTTTCGGTTATCAAATCAGTACTCATAAGCATATTTTCAGTCCTATGAGTTAAATCCGGGGAATATTGATCCCCCATCTGGTCTCCAATAATCTGCATTCTTCCCTGGACACTTCTTTTAAGGTAGTTCTGCATGGCTAAAAGCGCGCCTACAACTACCGATATAAGCAAAGCGTATTCCAGAGTGCTTTGCGCTTTCTGTATTCTTATTAACACTGGGACACCTCCTTTTTAAATCTAAATACCGCCTTGGCTTATCTTGTAGTCGTCGAAGTGTAATTCGAACTCATCACTTCGTTATAAGTGTAAGGAGTATTGGTATCTTCAAAGTTTTCGGTAAAGTAACGCTCTGAAGATTGGCCAGTAGTTGTTTTTGTCCCGCTTACACCATCCCATTGGTAATTGGTCCCCTGAGTGCTATCAACGAAATCATTCGCCGCGTCATACATCCTGGCTTGAAGGGCCCTCTTTACATAGCTTTGTACGCCCATAGCCGCGGATATTACTATCGCGAACAATATCGCGTATTCCGCAGTAGCCTGGGCTTTTTTCAATTTTATTAACATTTTTGCACCTCCCTAATTATTGCTTAACATTCCAAAGTTTATTTGCTGGTAGTCGAGCTTGCGCCTCCGGCAGCTCTGCTTAAGAACTCTGAAGATTGATCCTCAATCAAAGTGGCCGAATCCCCGAACATTTTAGTTACCGCCTTGCTGATTACTCCATCTTTAGAAGCAGCCGCAAGAACCGCAACTATAACCGCCGAGAGAACAATGATGTACTCTAAAATGCTCTGAGCTTTCCTCTTTCTTAGCATAAGTTCACCTCCATTTCAATTGTTATTATTTACCTTATACCGTTAATCGGGCTGTTTAAATCGGCCTTTACATGATAAATCCTGGCATTAACCGACTTAAGCACATAACCCCACATAGCCATCAAAGATATAGAAATAATCGCTATCAAAGCCGCGTAATCTATAAAGCTCTGGGCTTTGGCTTTAATTTTAGTATTTTTTAATCCGTACTTCATAATTTAATTGGTTGCCGTAAAAACAGAATTCTGCCTTAAAGTGCTGTCTATATCATCTTGAGTGCTGTCTAATCCATTCCTTAAACCCGCTTTGAACCCCTGAGTGCTCAACATTATCGCCGCAACAACCCCAGTAAGCATAATCAGGTACTCTAAGATACTTTGAGCTCTTGTTTTTCTTCGGATTTCTTCCATATTCTTACCTGTTAGTTTCGTTTAATTCCTGAGCCAAATGCCTCATCCTAACATCCATACCCCTTCTCAAATAGAACACCATAGCCGCAAGAGCCGCAGAAACAATAGTTATGAGGATTGTATATTCTATTATGCTCTGGGCTGTTGATTTTACACTTCTCTTCATAAGATTTCCTATTTTAATTAACGGAGGCCTCACTTAAAGCTGCCGCCTGCTCTATTTTTATTAACTTTTCGGCTATGTTAAAATCGGCTTGGGCCGCGTCGCGGTCGCCAAAATAATCATAAGCAAATCCTCTTTCCATATAGTCCTGTGAATCTTGCGGTTGTTTACGTAAAACCTTGCTATAATAATTATTAGAAAGCTCTCCCCGGCTTATTGCCCCGTTCTCATCAATATTATCAACATAGCCCTGAGCTGTCCGGGCATTCTCCTCATCACCAGCGGCCTCATACATCCCCTGTGCCTTTTGAAAACTCTCTCTGGCCTCAAGGGACCGGTCGAAATAAGAATTGGCAAAGCCTCTGGCCATATAATCCTCGGCTGTCTGGGGCTCTGATTCTAAAACTTCTTGATAGTAATCTTGCATATAATCGTCCGCGTCTCCGAAGCTCTGGCTTTCATCAGCTATCTCTTCCACTGCCTCATCTCCATAATTATCAAAACTGCCCTGCATGGTGGACATTACCGTACCTATACCTACAAGAGTGAACATCGCCGCCACCAAAATGTATTCTAAGGTTGATTGACTTTTTTTAAGTTTCATTTTCCACCTTTAAATAAAAAAGGCTGCCCTTGTCCTTCTTAAAGAAGACTTTCGGCAGCCTGGTCATCCTCGACGCTAATTATCGCTAATCAAACGCAAATAACCGCTAATATCTTATTCGCGTAAATTAGCATTGATTCGTGTCCATTCGCGTTTTAAAGGATCCGTGGCTTTGCCACAGCACAACAATTAATTCTGTGCTGGGTCTTAACACATATCTCTATGCGTCAGACGCCCCAGAGTTTCCTCTGGTTGACCTTTTCGTTGCCTCCCCTGATACCACCTTAATATACCATAGATAATATAGACATTTCAAGCCGGTAATGGCCCCCTAGTGAAAACGTTTTCACTAATTTAAGCCATAAATACTCTTTTTGCATCAGCATAAAAGCGCAATCTATTAAATTTTTTCCTAAGTCCTTGTGGGGCTTGGGTTAACCTAATAGATATATAGTTTTTACCCTTTATAAGACTGCCCCTTCTCTCTTTCGGCTCCCAACCCCAGACAATCTCCTTGAATATAATCGATAAAATTTGTCCAACTCTAACAAAATCAATAGGTTGAGAGAATTTTAATCTTTTGGGTATAAGGGTATCAAAGGGCTCTTTTGTTGTTAAATCCTTTAAAAGTGATTTATTAATATGTTCCATATCTTTAGCAAAATCTTCCTCGACATTCGGCCAATTATAAAAATACTGCCTTAGGAGTGAGGCAACGATTTCTTTCTTGTCAGGCAAAATCTTTGTAGAAATTAACCCCCAGCTTGGTAAAAGTTTTTTATCTTTCTTGATTAAGATAGAATGAAGGCTCAAACTTGCATCTTTTTTCGCCTGAAGAAACTTTACCAGGCTATGAGAAACAAAAAATTCTCCTAATTCCGGCCAGAAAAATCGTTTAAATTTTTTTGTCTTCTGGAGAAAAACCAAAGTTTTTGCCATAATTTTGGGGTAATATCCAAAACACGCTCCAACACCTTCAGCTGTTATTTCGATGCGCTGAAGACATTTGCCGTCGGCGGACAAAAGCTCTATGCCTTTGAGCCCGCTTTCAAGGCCTTTAATAAAACTTGAAGCAAGCAGAGAAAGAAACCCGAAGCTTTTGGTATAACCGATAATAAGAGTTTTATTAGCCAGCATCCGTTCTAAAATTTTCCGGGCTGGGGCAAGAGGAAGGAAAAATCTGTCTATCTTGCAGGGCCCTTCCCAAAAAGTTGTCAGTTTTCCATCACAATAGGCAGTGTGGCCGTTTTTAAAATAAAATTTACAAGTGGCAACTAATTCCAAGGATTTCCTGAGCCTCTCTGTGCTTATCGTAGGGGAATTTTCTAATATCCTGCTATTAAAATAATCTATTTTGGGCCCGGGGAAATACCGCAGGCCCATAAGACGTAAAAAACCTTGAGCTTTTGCGTTTTCTTTAAAATCCTTTCCAGAAAAGAAGCAAAAGCTTTCTAAAATGATAATCTGCCTAAGAATCTTTCTGGAAAGCTTTGGAAAATATACTTTTAGCTCTTCTACTAAATGCTCTGATAGCCCTATGTATTCATCTATAGCGTATAAAAGCATAAGCCCACAGGGCTTTATATCCTTTATTTGGTAGCGTTTTGAAGCTTTTTTGGGGCCGGGAGCCAAAGAGAAACAGTGATTAGCAAGAATTGTGTGCAGGGTACTTTTTGAAGTAACTATATTGTATTTTTTAGAAAGAAAATCAGCAAAACCCCTGACTCCCAAAGAAGCAGCTTTGCCCCTGTTACGTAGGATAATTCTTTTAGCCTTTGAATCCAATTTTTTATGAATCACGTACGCCTATGCCTCCTTAAGATAATTTCTATTATATCAAATATTCTGGTAACTGATAATTGATAATTTAAGAGAAGCCCATAGTCAACAGTCCACGGTCTATAGACTATACAGATTAAGGCTAAGGTTAAGAAAAACTAAAAAACCAAAAGACAAAAAAACAGAAAACTAAAGAACTAAAAATAGAAAGACAGAAAAACCGAAAAACCAAAGAACCGAAAAACGGAAGAACTAAAAACTAAAAGACTAAAAAACCAAAAAACATAAAAACTAACGAAGTTAAAACCTTGCCTACCGGCAGGCAGGCGCTAACCGAAAACCGACAACCGATAACCGAGAACCGATAGTTTAGCTTGCAGCTGTTTCTGTTTGGGATTTTGAATTTGGGATTTTCCGCCAAAGGCGGATCAGCCTCTGGCTGAATTTGGGATTTGGTATTATTGGAATTTTGGATTTTCTGGTGTACTGGTGACTAGTGCGCTGGTATCTTGTGACTGGTGTTGCTTATTCCGATTCTGCCGCAAGCAGTGAGCGTAGAGAAATGTTTCCGGTATCATCAGTATTAATCCTGCTATCTGAAGGCTTTATTAATATAGTACCAGGCTGGATAGAGCGGTTATCAGTTTGTAAAACTTTTATCGGAGCTTGAGTAGAAAGTCCTTGAGCTTGATTTGGGTTTAGCTCCAAAACATTGGCGCTGCTTTGAATTAAGCTGCTTAAACCCTGGATTCCATCAGTAGGGGTTTTAAAGGTAAATTGCTCCTGGCCGATTTTTAAAGGAGCCTTAGCGATAATTCTTTCTTGGGAAGCAAGGTTAACGAACGAGGGCTGTATGGCAACTCCCATTTGTTTGTTGGCTTCGGCTAACCTACCTAGAGAAGGGCTCAAGCCAGCCTGCATTTTTGAATTAAGAGCCTCCAGGCGAGAAAATGGTGAATTAAGTTTGCCATTCATAGCCGGATTAACATTAGCCAACCGGGTAAGTGAAGAATTTAGGCCTCCCGACATCTTCGGGCTCAATTCAGCCATTCTGCCAAAGCTCGGCTTTAGTTCTCCCGACATATTTGCGCTTATATTAGCCATTTTAGTAAAAGATGGGTTGAGGCTGCCACTTAATCCAGAATTTATATCCGCCATTTTGGTAAAAGCGGGCTTAAGGTTCCCTGTCATTGAAGAACTAACATTCGCCATTTTTTCAAAAGAAGGTTTAATCATGCCATTCATGCCTGAACCAATATTAGCCATTTTTTCAAAAGAAGGCTTGATCATGCCTCCCGTAGAACTAAGATTAGCCATACGTTCAAAGGCGGGCTTTACCATACCATTCATGCTTGAACCAATATTGGCCATTTTTTCAAAAGAAGGCTTGATCATCCCTCCCATAGCACTTGTGTTAGCCATTCTCTCGAAAGAAGGCTTAATCATGCCATTCGTAGATCCGGGATTAGCCATACGCTCAAAGGCGGGCTTTACCATACCATTCATACTTGAACCAATATTAGCCATTTTCTCGAGCGCCGGATTAGCGACGCCGGAGAAACCTTTGTTTAGATTACCCATTCTCTCGAAAGAAGAATTAATCCCTCCAAAGTTTCCCTTCATGCCGGTTAAACGGTCAAAAGAGTCCATACCGCTTGCATCACCCCAACGTTTAAATTTATCTCTCATCCCGGCTTGGCTCTGGCCGGAAAAAGCAAAAAGGCAAAAAGACAGTATGACCACTATTCTTACAATCCCTATATTCGCAGTTATTTTGCAACGACTCTTCATAATTCAATTTTGTTTAAATAGAAATTTAAAAGTTGCTTTTATTTCCAGTTTAATATTGCTTTTTTACGCTTTCCCCGAAAGGTTACCAACCTTTAAAATATAACATATAGGCTTTTTTATATCAAGTTAGCTAGAATTATTTTGAAAGCGTTTCAAAAAATGTAGGTCTTTAGGGAAGATATTTTTAATCTGAAAAGGCTTTATCGTCAAGCAGGCCCAGCCTTTGGAATTCAGGGAAAAAACGGGGATAATTACGCATGACCGTTTTAAACTTACCTTTAATTTTACCATCAGGAGTTTTGCCTTCCCGCCGGAAAATAAAGAGATCCTGGAGGGCAACTTCATTACGCTCAACTCCTCTGGCCTCAGAGATATGTGTTATCCTCCTTATACCGTCAGGAAAACGTTCCTGTTGTATAATGACATTTAAAGTGTTGCCTATCATTCTGCGGATTTCTTCGACCGGCAGCCGTATCCCTGAAGAAAGAATCAGAGTCTCCAAACGACTGGTTATCTCTTGAGGTGAATTTCCATGGATAACCGCTAAAGTTCCCCTGTGGCCGGTTGACATAGCCTGAATCATATCCAGAGCTTCCGGGCCTCTCACCTCTCCCACGATAATCCTATCCGGACGCATACGCAAAGCATTTCTTATTAAGTCCCGTAAAGTAACCTCGCCCTTACCGTCTTTATCCGGAGTCCTGGTTTCCATAGGCACAAGATTTTCCTGATGTAAGACAAGCTCGGCTGTATCTTCAATGGTAACAAGCCTCTCTTGTTCCGGGATATGGTGAGAAAGCATCTCCATAGTAGTAGTTTTTCCCGAACCGGTAGCGCCTGAGAAGAGAATATTTATTCTCCCCTTTATACAAGCAATTAAAAACTCCGCCATTTTTTTGCTTAAAGTCTCCTTGGCTACTAAATCATCTAAGCTGTGCAGTTGGCGGTCGAATTTTCTTATAGTGATAGTCGTGCCGCAACGGGCCAAAGGATACTGGATTATATTTATACGCGAGCCGTCTTCAGTACAGACATCTCCGTAAGGATTGTAATAGGATATATTCTTACCTACTTTAGTAAAATAGTATTCTATGACATCAGCTATATCCTTTTCATTAAAAATTACATCTATTTTGCTCTTGATTCCGTTTATTTCCAAATACGTAGCTTGAGCACCATTAACCATTATTTCGGTAATGCTGGCATCCGAAAGCAGCTTCTTTAATTTTTCTACACCTTGCGCCATTTTATTCCTTGGATATAAATATTTCTCTGGGAACGTCTATGCCTCTAGCACGCATCTCTTCATAAAAACTTGGAATATAGCCCAGTGAGGTAAAATAACCCTGGACCTTGCCGTCTTTATCAACACCCGTCTGGCGATAATAAAATATATCCTGTAAATTTATATGCGTTTCATCGAGCATTCCCGTTACTTCGGTAATCGCAATTACTTTTCTTGAGCCGTCAGAAAGCCTGGCGGTCTGGACAATAATATTAATTGCTGAAGATATCATCTCCCGGATCGAGCGAATAGGAAGCTCTATCCCGCTCATAAGAATCATACTATCAAGCCTTATCAATACATCATGGGTTGTATTGGCGTGAATAGTGGACATACTGCCATCATGGCCGGTATTCATCGCCTGTAGCATGTCAATAACTTCATGGCCCCTTACCTCTCCTACGATAATTCTGTCCGGGCGCATACGAAGAGTGTTTCTAAAAATGTCGCGGATGGTGATTTCGCCTCTACCCTCTATATTGGGAGGCCGGGACTCCAGCCTTATCCAGTGGATCTGGTCAAGCTTTAATTCCGCTGAGTCCTCAATGGTAACAATTCTTTCCTGTTCAGGAATATATTCAGAAAGTATATTGAGAAAAGTAGTCTTTCCCGAACCGGTACCTCCAGAAACAAGTATATTCTTTCTTGACTTTACCGCCCCGTCTAAAAACAGCGCCATATCTTTAGTTAAACTTCCAAATTGGTTAACTAAATCCTCCATTCGATAGCGCTGTCGGGAAAATTTACGTATAGTAAGAGTTGGCCCGGTTAAGGAAAGGGGAGAAATGATAGCATTGACTCGTGAACCATCGGGAAGACGGGCATCAACATAAGGAACCGATTCGTCAATTCTTCTGCCCAAAGGAGCCAGTATCCTTTCGATAACAATACGAACCTGCTCATTACCGGTAAACTTTTTACTGGTTAGATAAAGCTTGCCGTTTCTCTCCACATATATCTGGTCTTTATTGTTAACCATAACTTCGGTTATAGAACCGTCTTTAAGCAAATCCTCCAGAGGGCCTAGAGCTAAAGCTTCATCCAAAATTTCTTTAGTAACTTTCTTGCGGACCTCTAAAGATGAGATGAAACCTCCTGCTTCATTGCTAATGATGTTGGAAATAACCCTTTCAGCTCTTGAGCGCAGTTCCCGAATCTTCTGCTGGCTGTAGCTGAATGTCTCGACCGGAAGCCTTTTTAAATCTAACTCTTCTAAAAGTTTCTGGTGAACCTTTCTTTTGAACTTTATAACTTCATCTTCTTCCTCTTTAAGGTATGTCTTCTGGGAACCTTCCATCAGCCCTATCTTCTGCAAGAATGCCTCTTCGCTCTCCGACAATTCCTCTTTAGAAATTCTTAACTCAGTTAAGTCTTTGTGCTCAATATAGATATCATTACTTTCTATGAGTTTGTCGGCGAGTTTGTTTATAGCTAAAGTAATTTTGCAATTAGGGCTGTCGACTACTAAAGGTATGCTCCTGTTTACAGCCAAACCTACAGTCTTTCCTTCTGAAGGCATCAGGGCTATAATTTCTGAAGGGAGAAGTAGTTTTATTTCTTGCCAACTTATGGACCCTTTGCTGTCGGCACGATTAAGAAGTATTTTTATCATCTTCAGAGGAAATCCTATGCTCTGAAGAGTATCAAGAATCCATTCGGTCTGATAGACTGAAAGAATATCCGGGGTAAGCACCAGCATAATAAGACTGGATGAGTCGAAAGTAGCGATTAGATTGTCGGTCAAATTGCTTCCGGAATCAATAATCACATAATCAAACACGCCTTCAAGAGCTAACAAAAATTCTTTAATCGCTGATGGAGTAATCTTTGTCCTTTGGGATAGCCTGAATATGGCCGGTAAAAATGAAAGGTTATCTTTATAGGTAGTCAAGTAATTGCTGAGGTTTCTCTTTTTCTCCTTGAATTCTTCAAAATGTCCCAGCAAGTCGAATAAGCAATATTTTGAATCAATACCTAAAAGTTTTGCCGTAACCTGAGGTGCTACAGTATCCAAATCCAGAAGTAGGACTTTCTTTCCTTTAAGAGAAAGGCTAACTGCCAAATTTAAAGAAAAAAGAGTCTTTCCTACTCCGCCCTTGGGGCTGAAAAAAGAAATTGTCCTTGTTTTCATCAATAATCCATCTTGTAGACAATGGGTATGTCTATCCACAAGTCTTGTAATTGAATATTCGAAGGGAAGGGAGGGTATGGGCCTATGGCCTTCGCCATATCTATCACATCGTTATCAAAAGAGACGTAACCTGAAGACTCCGATACCTTGGCATCAATAACTTCTCCGTCATAGCCAAGATGCAATTTCAATTTTACCGTACCCTGCCAACCAGCTTCTTCGGCTATACGAGGATAGTTAAGAGAGCTTGCAACTCTTTTTTGTATATTCAGAATATAATTATTTAAGGTAACTTCCTTTTCCAGATAATCGGGGAATATCGCCGGCTTGTTGGACCTTGCTTTTTTCTCAGGCTCCAAAACATCCTGACGTTCGCTTTCTTTCTTGCTTTCCCGTATTATGGGCGTAAGAGTGATGACTAATTCAGTCTGGTCATTTTGAAACTGTTTAGAACGGAATAATGCTCCTAAAATAGGTAAATTTCCTAAAGCCGGAATCTTATCGATATTATTGGCCTCTTCATTTTTGATAAGGCCGCCGATAAAAATAGTGTCTCCGGAAACTACGTTTAAACTGGTGTTAGCCTGCCGCTTCAAGAAAGCCGGGACATTGATTGAAGAAACCGTTATGGCATTAGCCCAGTCAAGTTCACTAACTTCAGTACTCACGTTCATCTTTATCTTGTCATCGTTAAGCACTGTAGGATTGAGAGTCAGAATTACGCCATAATCTTTATACTCGATGTCAACTCCAGTACCTGAATCATTAGTCGTGCTGGCACTGACATAGGGAACCTCACCGCCGACTACGAGCTTAGATTCATTGCCGCTTAAGCATAAAAGTTTTGGACGAGACAAAATCTTGGCCTTATTGCGGCGGACAAGAATGTCTATCCTGGCGGTTAAGGCATCTCTTGAAAATTCATGCATCGGCCACAGTTTACTCCAAGGAGCAGTTCTATTAAGAGTTGTAACTACTCCTTCAGAATCTGTAGGAGCGACATAAGGTTCTTCCCTAATTTGTAAATATTCCGGCCACTTAACGCCCAATTTATCCAAATCATTCTTGTTCAGCTCAAGGATTTGGCAGTCTATCTCTACCATCCGGTGCTCCTCTTTGACAGTCAGCAGATTATCGATCAAAGAGCTTTTTCCGGAATCAGTATAGTATAAAGATAAAACTTTATCTACCTGCTCTTTTTCAAGAGCCGTAACTTCTCCCATTACCATTACTTTTCCGGAAGTTCCGTTGACTTTATAGTAGGCATTGTTTATTCCTAAATCCTGGTTAATCAATCTTTCCAGTTTTTCTTTAACCCTCTCGACATCCTGAGGGTAAACAATAATATAGAATACTTTTTCTCCATTCTTATCCCAAATAGTCAGAGCGGTTTCACCAACCTGTTTAGCGATAACCACAACTTCTTTGTCCGCGACTTTACTGATATCGGCGACCTCAGGATTTCTTATCGACACTCTTTGGGGAGAAACTGCCTGAAACACACTGACTTCTCCAACTACAAGTTTAATTTCCTGATCTTCTTCATTGAGAGATAAAAAATCCCTGGCGTAATTGCCCGGGACCACGGTAAAGGAAAAGGCAAGCAAAACGAATATAGAAAGTATTTTCTTAAGCATTTTCCTCCTCATTGATTTTTAGAAATAGGCGCTTCTTCAACTTTTGTAGCCCTGTACACTTCTATGGTTTCTTCCTGAGCCTGAATAGGCTCTTCTAACCACATACCTAATTTTTTCATCAAAGCTTCCCAGGTTACCGCGGTATAGCCATACTCTGTGGTGCTATCCAAAGGCGCTCTTAAGACTAGACGTATTTTGCTCCAGTCCAAAATATAGGTAAGAATTTTTATATCTTCCGGCTTTAATGCTAAAGTTACGGTATCAACATTAGTTGAAACCGTATATTGGGAAAGATTTCTGTTGGTAGCCAGTATCTTCACCCCCTGGAAAATAGTTATTACTACGGAGTCAGATTGACCCTGCTGATTTGGTATGTTAAAGGTGCTGACAATATCTACCACGTCGCCGGGCTTGAGCAACCCTTCCACCGCTGATATTTTATCTACAGGAATAGTAATTGCCCTCATTCCCTGGGGCACAGCCTGGGAAAGATATTTTGCTGCCCCCAAAGACCTGACCATGTTACTATTTACATGCTGGCCCTTGAGTATGTCTACTTCAGCGAATTTTCCTACTGCCGAATCAATAGACGTTAAATCGCCGGTTTGAAAAGACTGGGAACGGATTCTTTTAAGTTCAACCATGTTAGCAGTGATGGTCGTTTCTTTGGTAATATCGACCCTAGCCGCTACCACTTCTATAATCTGGCCTTCTCTTATGAGCTGTTGTATAAGGGCTTCTCTTTGCGCCATGTGACGGTTAATCATAAATATCGCGAATAAAGCTAAAATTACGCCTATGATTATGTTTATTGTCCGTTTCTCCATGGTTAACAGCCTCTCCCTTGTTTAGTTGATCAAGTCTTCGTTAATAATCACCTTAAATTTTTTTCGGGCGTTATAGGTCATGTCTTCTTTCTTCTGGTTTGCCTGCAGGCTCTTTAGATGCTCCCTTATTGCTTCCCGCACTTCCGTCAAAGATTTCGGCTTTCCGCCCTTTACGTCTTCTACTCTAATTATATAAAATTTGTTATCGGGGGACTGGAAATAACTTGAAGACTTGCCCTCTTCCGTATTTATGACCGTTTTCCAGAAAGTGGGAAATTTCTCATTGGCAACCGTTTCCTGATCTATCTTTAAATAACCCAGGTCTCCATCTTTGGACCTAGAGGGAGCAACTGAATATGTCCTGGCTAAAGAAGCAAAGCTCTCTCCCTGAAGAAGGCGAATTAATAAATCTTTGGCTTGAGTTTCGCTTGAAACAGCTATCTCTCTTACCCTTACTTCTTCCGGTTCTTTAAAAATGTCTTTGTTTGTATTATAAAAATTTTCTATTTCCAGATTGGTTATAGTAATATCTTTGTATAAATCTCCCAGCATTTTCTGGGCAAGGAAATTACGCTTAAAATTTTTTACAGCATCTACAACTTCCGGCTCTTTGTCCATCCCCTTCGATTCTGCCTCCTGGGCTAGAATTTCAAAATTAACCAGCTCCTGAAGGATTTTCTTCTTAGTTTCGGCATCGTTGAATTGATCCTGCAGCTCTTCCTGTGGCAGGAGAGTTTTTAAAGCGTTCAGCTTATCATTAAAATCTACAGTGCCTATCGACCAGTCATTGACCTGAGCAAGAAGTGCCCCTTTTATGGGGGTCCGGGAAATGGTTTGGCGATTATCTTTTTGTTTAACCGAAAAATTATCGCAACCCGAAAATAACAGGCATAAAGACAGCAAAATAAAAATACTCCGTAACATAAAACACCCCCCTTTTTTTGTTTTTATTTTAACCTACTCTTTAAAATATGTCAATTAAATTTACCTAAAAAGGCTCTTGCAGAAAAACTCGGGCCCAAAAAAGATATTTCTTTTCTGTTGCCTTAAGCAAAATTGTGTTCTACAATAAAACACTCAAGCGGCGCTATAGCAGCCTTGGAAGAAGAACCTAAAAACACGGCAAAGCCCATCAAGCTCAATCATGAAAAGTTTTAAAATAGTTCTTGATACCAGCATTTTCGTTAACCCTGATTCCCGGCATTTTTTTGGGAAAAATCCTAAAGAAGCCCTGGAAAACTTCTTCAATCACCTGCCTGAAGCTAAGCATATCAGCTGTTATATGCCGCCTTCTGTATATGAAGAATTGACGCAGTTTACCGGAAAGATACCTGCGGTTGAAAAAAGCCTATTAATCAACAAAACACCCCCCTCTTCTTATGAGTCTTTAGTGCCGGCGATATTGGTATATGAACTTATAGAAGAAATACGCCTTAGAATCAACAAGGGCTTAAGAATAGCCGAAAAATACCACCGAAAGGAAAAACCAGCCTCAAGCCCTACCGAAGAAGAAAAAGAACGTCAAATAAAGCAACTACGCCAAGAATACCGCACTGCCCTAAGAGAGGGTATTATTGACAGTAAGGAAGATTTCGATTTAATTCTTCTGGCTAGAGAAATTAAAGGCAGCTTGGCCACCTCAGACAAAGGACTTATAATCTGGGCCCAGAAACTGGGAATCCCCTGCATAGGAGCAGAAGAGTTAAAAGAGCTGGTATATTCCGCTTAACCTTTAATCCTTCGTAGAGATACGATAGAAATATGCTTCGCGAAATAAAGTAGAAATAAATTGTTCAAATAGAGGCGCAAAGAGAATAAATTACTTTGTTTAGAGTTTAGGATTTGGAATTTTTTTAATCTTTACCTTAGCCTAAACCTGCATACACCATAGTCTATGGATATGACTGCTTGTCCTGAGCCCTTCGATTTCACTCATGATAAACGTAATCGAAGGATGGACTATTCCTACCTCACTATCGAAGTCATAATCTCTTTTACTAAATCATGGATGGTAACAATCCCGTAAGCTTTCTTCCCTTTTATAACTAAAGCCATGTTTTCTTTTTTAGCTTTCAGGCGGGTAAAGACTTCCTGTAAATCCTGATTGACCCCAACTTTAGTTATCGGCCGAATGAGCTTCTGCCAGTTTTCTTTTTCGCAATAAAACAAATCGTAAATATTTAAATAGCCCGCAACTTGCCTATTCTTAAATACCGGGTAGCGGGTAAATTTATTAGCTTTAATTGTTTCAAAAACGCCTTCGCGAGAATCGGCATAATCCAAAGCTTTGACTTTTTTAATTTCCACGCAAACATCTTTTATTTTATCGCTTCTAAATTCAAATACCTCTTCTATCGCTTTTTTCTCCCCCCGGTCTATACCTCCCTGCTGTTCTATTTCGCTGACTAAAAACTTTATCTCTTCTTTAGTCACAAACGGCAGGCGGTATTTAGCCTTTTTTATAAACACTTTTACCCATAATCTGCTCAAAATTTCGATGATTTTAACTACCGGCATGAAAAGCTTCTCAAAAAAATAAATCATCCCTACGACTCTACAACTAAAGTCCTCTCTGAAAAACCTTCCGATATTCTTAGGAACAAGTTCAGCAAAAATAACTACCAGCGGAGTATAAACAATCGTTATCCATAAATTACTGGAATTAATACCTAAACGCATTAGCCAAAAAGTAAGCAAGCTTGAGCTTAAAACCATAGATATATTAGTCCCTACCAGCGTGGTAACCAGGAATCTTTCCGGTTTAGCTATAAGTTCGTAAACTTTTTTCGCTCTTTTGTCTCCTTTGCCTTGGCGGTGACGAAGTCTTAGAGAACGAGAAGAAATAAAACTTATTTCGCTGGCGGCAAAAAATCCCTGCAGAATGAAAAAGGCCAAGCAAGCTGTAAAATATAAATGTGTCATGTTTTTACCTGCGGTATAGTTACAATAACGCTGACAATCCTGCGAGCGGTAGCTCTTTCAATAAAAAAATCCACCTTTCGCCGGAGAGCTTCTCCTTTGGAGCAGACGATAGGTAATTCAAAGCCGAATGTTTCACCGGAACGGGGGATTCTTTCTAAACGGGAAAGTAGAAAGCCGGCGATTGTATCTTCTTCCTCTGGCAGACAGGCTTCAACTCCGAGGTTAAATGCTTTTATAGATGTTTTTCCGTAAACTTTCCACTTTTTGTCAGCAATTTTTTCTAAATGCTCCTGGGGAATTTCAAATTCATCATAGAGCTCCCCAAATATCTCCTCCACCACATCCTCTAAGGTGATTAGCCCTTCGGTACCTCCATATTCATCCAAAACTACAGCCACCCTCTTTTTTTCTTCCAGAAACAACTTGAGAATATCATCTATGCCTTTACTCTCAGGAACAAATACCGGCTCATGCAGAAATTCATGGTAATCTCTGTCGGAGTTTAAGAAGATATCTTTGGCATAGAGAATCCCCGTAATATTATCTAAAGACCCTTCGTAAACCGGAAATTTCGAATGTTTTTTATTTCTCAGAATATTCATTACCTCTGCCTGGCTTAAATCGGAATCTATTCCGTCTATATCAATACGAGCGGTCAATATCTCACTTGCTTGGGTTTCTTTAAATTCCAACACATGGCTGATCATTTTTTCTTCCTGAGCAGAAATCTGGCCATCTTTCTTACTTAAAACCAGGGCGGCCTTAAACTCCTCGTCACTTAAACCCCGTCGTTGACTCCTGTTAAAGATGAAAGAAGAAAAATACTCAACGCATCTTTCTATTACCAAAATAATAGGGGAAAGCACTTTAGAAAATACTGCAAGAAAAGGACTACAGACCAAAGAAACCTTCTCCGCCAGATAAATCGCAAAAGTTTTGGGAAAAACCTCACCAAATAGAAGTATAAGCGTACTGCTTAATAAAACTGCCAAGATAAGGCCGTTTTTACCAAAGGTTTTTGTAAAAACCGCCGT
>Ga0172381_10003639_pt1 | contig 16252 bp, 17 predicted proteins | sample Leawel6488metaG_FD_119754 | JGI IMG/M metagenome (GOLD analysis project Ga0172381, IMG submission 119754) | Leachate microbial communities from a municipal landfill in Southern Ontario, Canada - Leachate well 64-88 metaG | ecosystem: Engineered > Solid waste > Landfill > Unclassified | place... | reverse complement strand
GTCGCCGCAAAGCAAATGGGGCACGACGACACCCTGCTCAACCTGCTCTCCGATAACACCCTTGCAGTCGCTGACTACAAGCGAACGAAACGCCAGGCTCCGGCCATCTATCTGCGACAGTCGTTCATGACCGCCGCCAAGGCATTTAAAGCCATAGACGCCCCCACGCGCGGGGTAATCGTGCCGTATGGCGACGCAGGCAAAGCACTCATCAATGCCTTGTGTGCGGCCTACCTGCCCGGCAAGGAATTCGACATGCTGCGCCGGGCACAGCAGTTCAGCGTCAACGTGTTTCCGAACGTGCTGGAAAAACTATCCAAAGCCAATGTCGTGCGCGAAGTGCAGGAAGGCACGGGCATTCTTTACCTGGTTGATTTGCGCTACTACAGCCCGGAATTCGGTCTGTCTGAAACCCCTGAAGGAAAAATGGAGGTTCTTTGTGCCTAATCGCAATAGCATAGAATTCAAAGTTAGTGCGCGTCACGCTCTGTTCACCGATCCGCTGACCCGCATCGGTGGCGAAAAGTGCTCGTATCACATACCGACTTACGAAGCCTTGAAAGGCATTGTCAAGTCTATTTACTGGAAGCCTACCTTCATTTGGGTGATCGACGAAGTCAGGGTGATGAAGCAGATCCGTACGCAGACCAAGGGCACAAAACCCTTGGATTTCGGTGGGGGTAATACCTTGGCGATCTATACCTTTCTCTCCGATGTCGAATATCAGGTGCGCGCGCATTTTGAATGGAACCTGTACCGTCCCGAACTCGAGGACGACCGGGTAGAAGGCAAGCACTATGCAATCGCCAAACGAATGCTGGAATTAGGCGGGCGGCAGGATATTTTTCTGGGCACACGTGATTGCCAGGGGTACGTCGAACCCTGCGAATTTGGCGCGGGTGTTGGCGCTTACGACGATGGCGGCGAGTTGGCGTATGGGCTGATGTTCCATGGGTTCGACTACCCGGATGAAACTGGTGAAAACTGTTTGCAAGCCCGGCTCTGGAAGCCCGTTATGGCGAGTGGCTACATCCAGTACACGCGACCAGCGGATTGCACGATTCGAAAATTCGTGCGGGCGATGACGCCCAAAAAATTCGGCAAGGGCAGGCTGCGCAATGTCGCGCAGGACGCTACCGAGCTGGGGGTCTGATATGGGCTGGGTACAGAAGCTTTACGAAACTTACGAACAGGGTAAAGGCCAGGAGCCGCCGGGCACCAGTACGCTGCTACCCGTTAGCCATTCTCTCCAGCAAGCACATGTAGAAATTACGCTGGATGAACACGGCAATTTCATATCTGCCAGAACAATTGGCAAAGAAGAAACCATCATCCCGGCTACCGAACAATCCGCGGGACGAACCGGCAGAATTCCTCCACCGCACCCCCTGTGTGACAAAGTTCAGTACTGTGCGGCAGATTACGCTGAGATGGGCGGCAGCAAGCCGTCTTTCTTCAAGGAATATGAAGCGCAGCTGGCGGAGTGGTGCAATTCGCCCCACAGCCATCCCAAGGCTCAATCCGTGCTGACCTACGTTCGCAAAAGGCAGGTTGTTGCGGACTTGGTGCGAGAAGATGTGCTTCATCTCGGCGCGGACGGGAAGTTGCTGACGCGCTGGGCAAGTGAAACTCAAGCACCCGAGTTATTCCGGGTGCTCACAGCGAAATCCGGCGAGCGTGACCAAGGCGACGCGTTCATTCGCTGGCATGTCCGGGAGCCGGGCAATCCTTGCACCGCAGTTTGGGAAGATGCGTCTTTGCAGGACGCTTGGGCAAAATTTGATGCCAGCACCAAGGAAGCCGTCGGCGTTTGTATGGTGACAGGTGAGATGCAGGCAAGTCTCGCTTTGAGCCATCCCAAGCGCATCCGCCACCCTGGCGATGGTGCCAAGCTCATAAGTGCCAACGACAGTTCGGGTTATACCTTCAGAGGCCGCTTCACTGATGACACGGGCCAGCAGGCGTGTGGTGTAGGCTACGAAGTCACTCAAAAAGCCCACAACGCCCTGCGCTGGTTGATTCAGCGCCAAGCCTACCGAAACGACGATCAGGTCATTGTAAGTTGGGCAGTTGCTGGCGCACCCATTCCCGACCCGTTCGGCAACTCCGAGACCTTGATGCTTGCTGGCATTGCTGTCCAACAACAGTCCGCTACGCCGGAGTTATCCCTCGACGACGATGCAGGACAAGCCTTTGCCAAGCGCTTGAATCTTGCCCTGGCGGGCTATCGCGCCAATATCGGCCCGACAGATGACATCGTCGTCATGGGACTGGATTCGGCCACACCAGGACGCATGGCCATCACGTATTACCGCGAGCTGACCGGTTCCGAGTTTCTGGAGCGGATTGAAGCCTGGCACAAGGCACACGCCTGGCCGCAAAACTTCGGTAAGGAGCTGAAATTTGTCGGCGCACCGGCGCCACGCGATATCGCTGAAGCGGCGTTTGGCCGTCGTCTTGACGACAAACTCAAGAAATCCACGGTTGAGCGGCTCCTGCCCTGCATCATTGATGGCCAGCCCTTGCCACGCGACCTCGTCGAATCAACGGTGCGCAGAGCCAGCAATCGGGTCGGCCTCGATCATTGGGAATGGGGAAAAACCTTGGGCATCGCCTGCGCCCTCTTCAAAGGTGCTTTCAAAAACAAGGAGTACGAAATGTCGTTGGAAACCGACCGGCACAGCCGGGATTATCTCTATGGTCGCTTGCTGGCGATTGCCGAACATATCGAAAACCGTGCTCTCTACGTTGCAGGCGAAAAACGCGACACTACTGCTGCGAAGCTAATGCAGCGTTTCGCTGATCGCCCGGCAAGCACTTGGCGAATCATTGAGCCTGCGCTCAAACCTTACATCTCGCGCCTACGAACAAAACGCTCAGGTTTTATGCACGAGATGGACAAACTGCTCGATGAAATTATCCCCAGTTTCGTTGGCGATGACTTTCTTGACGACAGCAAGCTGTCTGGCGAATTCTTGCTCGGCTACCACTGTCAACGGCAAGTCCTGAATCCACCCAAGACAGACAACACCACTGTGACCGAAGACGCTCCCACCGAATAGACCACCGAGGAAACGAATATGAGCACCCTGCAAAACAAAATTGATTTCGCTGTCATCTTCTGCGTCAAAAATGCCAACCCGAACGGCGACCCGCTGAACGGCAACCGCCCGCGCACCGATTACTCAAACTTCGGCGAAATGAGCGATGTGTCGATCAAGCGAAAAATCCGGGATCGCTTGATCGAGCGCTGGGTCAACGATGGTAGGAAAGAAGACGACGGCAACATGATTTTCGTCCAATCCGATGACCGCAAAGTGGACGATGCTAAAAGTCTGCGCGCACGGGCAGAGGCCGGTTTGGGCAAGGAATTGGGTTCAGAAAAAACCGCCGAGTTGGCGTGCAAAAAATGGCTGGATGTGCGGGCCTTTGGCCAACTCTTCGCTCTAAAAAGCAACAAGAAAGCGGGTAAGAAGAAGGAGGATGGTAGCGACGAAGACGGCGACACAGGAGTATCCATTGGCATCCGTGGCCCTGTCACGATTCAATCTGCTTTCAGTGTCGAGCCGATAGATATTACCAGCATGCAAATTACTAAAAGTGTGAGTGGTGAAGGTGATGGTACAAAGCGCGGCTCCGACACCATGGGAATGAAGCATCGCGTTGATCAAGGAGTGTATGTTTTTTTTGGCAGTATGAACCCGCAACTAGCCGAAAGGACTGGGTTTTTAGATACCGATGCCGATGCAATCAAGTTGGTATTGCCGAAGATTTTTGAAAATGACGAGTCATCTGCCAGGCCTGCGGGGAGTATGGAGGTGTTGAAGGTGATCTGGTGGAAGCACAATTGCAAATCTGGTCAGCATTCGTCGGCAAAAGTCCACAGATCATTGGCCGTCAATCCAGATGGAACGTATGCTTTGAATCTATTGGAAGGACTTGTTCCAGAGGAAATTGACGGTTTTTAGGGGGGGTGCCTATGTCCGAGATCCACTTTATCGTTGAAGAGGCCCCGGAAGGTGGCTTTATAGCTCGTGCTGTTGGTGCGGATATTTTCACCGAGGCCGACGACCTGCCCGCGTTACATGCGCTGGTGCGGGATGCGGTGCACTGCCATTTTGAGGATGCGCAGTGCCCCAGCCTTATTCGCCTGCATATTACCCGCGAAGAAGTGCTGGTGGCATGAGGCTGCCGCGTGACCTCACCGGCACTGAGTTGGTACAGAGACTTGGGTGTGTGGGTTATACCGTCACGCGGCAGACGGGAAGCCACATGCGCCTGACCTGTGCGGTACAAGGCGAGCATCACGTCACGGTTCCCCGCCACGATCCTCTGCGCCTGGGAACGCTGGCCGCCATCCTGGAGGCCGTGGCCGCGCATCGCGGCATCAGTCGTGAGGTGCTGTTGGATTTGTTGTTTGAGAGATGACGGGAGCTGAGCATGGAAGCCACCGAAGACCCCGTTCCTCTCTCTGCCCTCCAGCACTGGATTTACTGCCCGCGGCAGTGCGGGTTGATCCATCTGGAGCAACAGTTTGAGGACAACGTCCATACGGCGCGCGGGCAGGCGGTGCACCATCTGGTAGATACGCCGGGATACGAGGTGAAGCGCGGCGTGCGGGTGGAGCGGGCGTTGCCTCTCTGGTCAGATCGTTTTGGCCTGATCGGTAAGGCAGACCTGGTAGAGTTTCACCCGGATGGCAGGATATATCCCGTAGAGTTCAAGCATGGCCGTAAACGTGGCCGCATCCATGACGATATTCAGCTTGCTGCTCAGGCCATGTGTCTGGAGGACATGCTCGGGCGCCCTGTGCCCCAAGGCGCTATTTATCACGCCAGCAGTCACCGACGGCGTGAAGTAGACCTCACCGAGGATTTACGCGCCCTCGTCGGAGAGACCGCCGACGCGATTCGCGCCATGCTCGCCTCCGGCATCCTCCCACCGCCAGTAAACGATGCGCGGTGTCGGGAATGCTCACTGCGAGAAATCTGCCAGCCGGAGATGCTGGCGCAGCAAACCCAAATGGACCGGCTGAAACAATACTTGTTTTCGCCGGATGACGAAATCAGTCCGTGATGTAGAGGGACCCCGCCATGCAGCAAATTCAAAACACCCTTTACGTCATGACCCCCCTGTCCTACGTGCATTTGGACAATACCACCTTGCGCGTGGACGTGGATCATGAGAAGCGCCTGCAGGTCCCTCTGCACCATGTCGGTACGCTGGTATGCTTTGGCGACGTAATGGTATCGCCGGCCCTTATGCATCGTTTGGCGGAAGAAGGAAAGTCCCTGATCTTGCTAGATCGTTTTGGCCGCTTTAAAGCACGTCTGGAAGGACCCGTTTCAGGAAATATCCTGCTGCGTCAGGCCCAGCATCGTGGAGCGGGCGATGTTGACGTTACCAGAGACTTGGCGCGCGCCTGCGTCGCCGGGAAAATCCGTAACGGTAGAACTGTGCTCCTGCGTGCTGCCCGTGAGGCGAAGGAGGAGGACGACGTTAAACAGCTCACCGGGGCTGCCAATCACCTCGCCGCATCGCTGCGCGCTGCCGCCGAAACGTCCACCATAGACGCGCTGCGCGGCATAGAAGGCGATGCCGCACGCAGTTATTTCTCGGCGTTCAATTGCATCGTCAAGCCCGCCATGCGCGAGCAGTTTCAGTGGGGTGGGCGTACCCGGCGTCCACCATTGGACCGGATCAATGCCTTGCTGTCATTTCTTTACTCCATGCTGATGAACGACTGCCGCAGCGCACTGGAAACCGTCGGTCTTGATCCGCAACTGGGATTTTTACATGTAGTCCGCCCTGGGCGTGCGGCATTAGCATTGGATTTGCAGGAGGAGTTTCGCGCTCCCGTCTGCGACCGGCTCGCACTCACACTCGTGAATCGAGGACAACTCAGCGATGGGGATTTTGAAATGCGCGAGGGTGGGGCTGTTCTGCTGGGTGATAAAGGTCGACGCAAAGTGGTCGCGGCCTGGCAGGAGCGTAAACAAGAAGAGATTACCCATCCCCTCCTGGAGCAGAAGGTGCCTATTGGACTGTTACCTTTTGTGCAGGCACGGTTGATGGCGCGCGCCATCCGCGGGGAAACCACCGGGTACCTGCCATACCTGAGCCGCTGAGGAGGCGTAATCATGCTCATCATCGTCACTTACGATGTCTCTACTGAAACAGCGGCGGGGCGCAAGCGTCTGCGCCGCGTGGCCAAAGCCTGCGAACGGGTGGGCCAGCGCGTGCAGAAATCTGTTTTTGAATGTCAGGTCAATCAAATGCAATACGAGGCTTTTGAGCGCACGCTGCTGGCGGAAATAGACGAAGAAGAGGATAATCTACGCTTCTATCGTCTCACAGAACCCACCGAACTGCGTATCAAACAATATGGAACCTTCCGATCTATCGACTTCAATGGTCCCCTCATGGTTTGATGCGCGAACCCGGATCGGCGTCTCAAAGCCCGTCCTTTCGCGCGCCGCGTATCTTCCTGTTCTATCATCGTTTTTATTAGAAGTCCTTGGGGTCTTTATAGGTTTTCAGGCGGAGCTGTCTGCCATTCGCAGTATGCGCAAAGAAAATTGTTCATTAACAATGTGTTGCAACAATGCGGTATCGCCCGGCTTATAAACCGGGCGTGGATTGAAACTTTTCTCGCCTTCAATTATTGGAAGGATATCCCATGTATCGCCCGGCTTATAAACCGGGCGTGGATTGAAACATGGGCGGGATCATGCTGCCATCCCGGTTGCGTAGGTATCGCCCGGCTTATAAACCGGGCGTGGATTGAAACCGGCACACCGAGGGCGCGATGCAGCATGCCTTTGGTATCGCCCGGCTTATAAACCGGGCGTGGATTGAAACAAGATAGGAGACCGCGTTCGGTTGGAAGGCGTAATGTATCGCCCGGCTTATAAACCGGGCGTGGATTGAAACAGCGTCAGTGGCATCTGCTGCCCTGTGCCCAGAGTGTATCGCCCGGCTTATAAACCGGGCGTGGATTGAAACAACACAGCGGTCGCCGTGGACGACCTGAGCGAGCGTATCGCCCGGCTTATAAACCGGGCGTGGATTGAAACGGTTGCGCCAACTCTGCTGTCATCAGCGCCATTCGTATCGCCCGGCTTATAAACCGGGCGTGGATTGAAACCAGGTAGGCGACGAGCTTAAAGCCGCTGATAACGTATCGCCCGGCTTATAAACCGGGCGTGGATTGAAACGATTACGGTGGGGGGATGGAGTGCCGTAGCCGTAGGTATCGCCCGGCTTATAAACCGGGCGTGGATTGAAACACGAACCAGCAGGCGCAGCAATGGCTGTCCGGTCGTATCGCCCGGCTTATAAACCGGGCGTGGATTGAAACCTCGGCGCGGGAAGCTTCAGCCTGGCGCTCGATCGTATCGCCCGGCTTATAAACCGGGCGTGGATTGAAACCCGCTGAACATTACCTTTTGGTTGAGGAAAGCATTGTATCGCCCGGCTTATAAACCGGGCGTGGATTGAAACAAACCTACCAAAGACGGGCCGTGGGAGTTTACGCGTATCGCCCGGCTTATAAACCGGGCGTGGATTGAAACATCCGATGGCCGCTGGACGATCAATCGGCTCGCGTATCGCCCGGCTTATAAACCGGGCGTGGATTGAAACAGCGCACCCTGGCCGTTACGATACGCGGCCCGCAGTATCGCCCGGCTTATAAACCGGGCGTGGATTGAAACAGGTCGCCCGAGTCATATAGCTGGCCCAGGTCGGGTATCGCCCGGCTTATAAACCGGGCGTGGATTGAAACCAGCATAACGCGCCTTTGCAGCGTAAGGGCGCGTAGTATCGCCCGGCTTATAAACCGGGCGTGGATTGAAACCTGTCCTCGGCGCTGGGCAGCCCGCATACTTACCCGTATCGCCCGGCTTATAAACCGGGCGTGGATTGAAACAGTCCGCGTCCGCCCTGGCTCAGCAGATATTCAATGTATCGCCCGGCTTATAAACCGGGCGTGGATTGAAACTGGTGGCGGCTCATCGAGCGCATTCAGCGGTGCCGTATCGCCCGGCTTATAAACCGGGCGTGGATTGAAACGATATGACGCGCGGAATCTTCCTGCGACGCCGGTTGTATCGCCCGGCTTATAAACCGGGCGTGGATTGAAACCATTATCAGTGGTCAGGTGCCTAACACCTTGGTGGGTATCGCCCGGCTTATAAACCGGGCGTGGATTGAAACCCCGTATTCTCCAAGATTGAAGCATGGGTGGGCGGTATCGCCCGGCTTATAAACCGGGCGTGGATTGAAACAGTCCAATGGCGCTGTTGTATTGCCTCCCGATAGGTATCGCCCGGCTTATAAACCGGGCGTGGATTGAAACAAATGAGGGAATACTCATCAAGCCGGAAGCTGTTGTATCGCCCGGCTTATAAACCGGGCGTGGATTGAAACCCCTACCCGGCAATGTGGCCGGAATGGGCGCGCAAGTATCGCCCGGCTTATAAACCGGGCGTGGATTGAAACACTTTGCTGTCCTCAGAATTTCCGCGCGTTAACGGTATCGCCCGGCTTATAAACCGGGCGTGGATTGAAACTAGTTGCGGCGGGTGCGGTAGCTTTTGATGATTAGTATCGCCCGGCTTATAAACCGGGCGTGGATTGAAACCCGCAACAACGCCCGCGCCCGCGCCGGGTGGCAGGTATCGCCCGGCTTATAAACCGGGCGTGGATTGAAACGCGCGATTCGGTCTGCAGCCAACGAAAGCGGAGGAGTATCGCCCGGCTTATAAACCGGGCGTGGATTGAAACTCCGCGGGCGCGACGCGTGGAAAGCCATGGCGCTGGTATCGCCCGGCTTATAAACCGGGCGTGGATTGAAACGCGCACCCTGCTCCCAGTTTTCCCACGCTCTGGGTATCGCCCGGCTTATAAACCGGGCGTGGATTGAAACTGGAGGAATCTGGTCATGCGATGGATACGCTGATGTATCGCCCGGCTTATAAACCGGGCGTGGATTGAAACCATTACGACCGGCAGCGGGACGGCTACGAACGAAGTATCGCCCGGCTTATAAACCGGGCGTGGATTGAAACACCAAGGCCGTGCGATGGGGGTACATCCCCACTAGTATCGCCCGGCTTATAAACCGGGCGTGGATTGAAACCTGCGCGAATTAGCGCTAGAGGGTGCGCACGGAAGTATCGCCCGGCTTATAAACCGGGCGTGGATTGAAACGCCAGACCAGCAGACAGCAGCCCTTCGCAAGATGGTATCGCCCGGCTTATAAACCGGGCGTGGATTGAAACAACAGCACCACCGGCGCAATGGCGACCACCACTGGTATCGCCCGGCTTATAAACCGGGCGTGGATTGAAACATGTCAGCCATGACTTACTCCTCCAGTTGATCCGTATCGCCCGGCTTATAAACCGGGCGTGGATTGAAACTGGGGTTCCGCTGGCTCTGAGGTACTGGGCGCCGTGTATCGCCCGGCTTATAAACCGGGCGTGGATTGAAACGTGGAAGCCTCGGTATTCGACGCCACGGTCAGGTGTATCGCCCGGCTTATAAACCGGGCGTGGATTGAAACAATGTAGTGTCGAATATTCGGCGAACCGATAAACCTAAATTCGGCAGTTACCTCCGCTGATTTGGCAGGATTCCTTTGATAGGATTAGGCTTTCCCTGATGATGGAGGCTCACCCTATGGGTGAAGAAGAAAAACACCCGCAAAAGGCTATTCCGGCGGCAGTACAGGCCATGATCGTAGACACCATGGGCGGTCACGTTCAGGTATCCTGGGATGCGGAATCGGCAGTTACTCCCTTTGGCCAGTTGGTGTTCTTTGCTGAGTTTTTGGAGGTCAGCGGCCTGTTTGATGCCTGGGTAGAAGAAAGCCCCTTGATCTACAACAGCCCAAACGCCCCGAAGAATCGCGATGTATTGGGCACCTGGAATCTCTCCATCCTAGCGGGTCACCGACGCTACGCACACGTCACCGCGTTACGTAATGGTGGCGTTAGTTCTCAAATCCTGGGGATGAGCAAGATCGTCAGCGAAGACGCTCTGCGCCGGGCATTGGGGAAAATTCCCGAAGCCGAAGGGACTGAATGGATGCGCAAGCATTTGTTCAAAAGCGTGGCGGCGGCCTGTCACACACCTTGGATTCTGGATATTGACACCACCATTAAGCCCTTGTTTGGCCATCAGGAGGGGGCGGAAGTGGGCTACAATCCGCACAAGCCCGGACGTCCGTCCCATGCTTATCACGCCTACTGGATAGGGAATCTACGCCTGCTGCTGGATGTGGAAGTCACGACAGGCAATACCACTGCGTCCAACGATGCCCAACCAGGGCTGAACCGCGTACTGGACGCTCTGAGTACTGAACAGCGCCCTTATCTGGTCCGTGGGGACTGCGGCTTTGGCAATGATGCCGTTATTCGCGAGATGGAATCCCGGCAGCAGCCGTATCTGTTTAAATTGCGGCAGTCACCGCGCGTCAAGCGCATGCTGCAGCGCGCCTTCACGCAGCGCGATTGGAGGGATGCCGGACAGGGCCGGGAAGGCCGCGAGGACCAGATTCAACTGGCCGGATGGCAACAGAGTCGCCGTGTTGTCATCCTTCGGCGTTTGCTGAAGGAAAACCTGATCGCCACTCGAGAGGAAAAGGGCCAACTGGAATTTGCCTTTGTCGACCGACGCCAGACCAAGGTCTACGAATACGCGGTATTGGTGACCGATATCTCCGAAGGCATTTTGAGTGTCGCGCAGCTGTACCGCGATCGGGCGGATGCGGAGAACGGTTTTGACGAACTGAAGAATCAATGGGGATGGGGTGGCTACACCACCCGGGATCTGGCGCGTTGCCGGCTCTCCGCCCGCGCCGTGGGGCTGATCTACAACTGGTGGAGCTGGTATACCCGGTTGGCCTTCCCGGAGATCCGAAAGGAGGCCATCACCAGCCGCCCATTGCTGTTGTCGGCCATCGGTCGCAGCACGAAACACGCGGGGCAGACCCAGATTTACCTGACCCCCATGCATGCTGCACAAAAAAAGGTGGAACGCGGAATCGAAAATATTCGCAAAGGGTTACGGATTGTCCGGCAGACTGCGGAGCAGTACCTTGGACGCTCCCCCTGGACCCGCCTCGTCGGCTACATCATCGCGCAAATTACCCAAAAACCATGGTCGCCACCGGGGGCTTTTCCAGCCCTTGCCGGGCCGTACCTGCTTTTTCTAGGGTGATTCCAACGCGGCCCGAACTCTTTTTGTGCATTGACCGCCAGATCCGCATGTTATAACATTGTTAAATAACCTCGCTTGGAGGGACAGGCATGCGTACTAACATTCGGAAAATTGGCAATTCACGGGGCATTCTCATTCCATCTGCGTTTCTGACGGACTGTGGAATCGGCGACCATGTAGACATTCTCATGGAGGGCAAGTCTCTGCTCATAAGGCCGGTACAAGAGCCGCGTGCCGGATGGTTTGAGGGTTACCATTCGGAAATGGACGTGGAGCCCTTGGCCGACTTGCCCGTTGATGAAGGCGACGAGGACTGGACGTGGTGAAGCGTGGCGAGGTGTATTGGGTGAACCTCGACCCCACTGTCGGCACGAAAATCAGAAAGACGCGCCCGGCGCTGATTGTCTCGCCAGACGATCTAAACGCCGCTCTGCCCCTTGTCATCATTGCTCCCCTCACCAGCGGCGGACAACGGCTAGGTTGCCGCCCCGAGTTGGAATTTGCGGGTAAGTCTGCACGCATCCTGCTCGATCAGGTCCGCACCGTAGACAAACGCCGTCTATCAGGGAAAATAGGTGAGATACCGATTACAGCATGGCATTCTGTGCTTATAGAAATGCTGAGTTAAAACCGCAAAATGAATCGAACATGCACCATACAAAAACGCTTCGCCTAGCCGCATTCTCTGCCGCAGTCGCCTTGCTTTCAGGGTGTGCCACATCCATGCCCAAGGTCGCTTACACAGGGCCAGTAGTCCACAATTCGCCCCTGGCGAACAAAACCGTCGCCCTGATCACAACCACCACCGGCGACCAATTTAACGATCCTGAATGCCTGACAGAGTTCACGACGGCCTGCCGAAATACGACACTAACGTCCAAAACATCCATTGCTGACTATAATAGCCTGCTCAAGCAGGCCCTCACCGAAGAAGGGGCCACCGTGGTAGCAGATCCGCCCGCAGACATCACCATAGACACGCACCTGACGGCGACTGGCAAACACCGTTAGCGGATGACGTGAAGCAGGCGGTGCAGGCGTTCCTGATTCCCGAACTGGACGCCATCAAGGCACAAATCGCCGAGGTTCGAGGCGTGCAAACGCAAATGAGCGAACGCTTGGGTGAACAGGCGGCGCAGATACTCGCCCAACGTCACGAAAGTGCGGAAGCCATGGCTAGGATGGAAACCCGGTTGGAGTCTAGGATGGATCGGATGGAATCCAGGCTGGATCGTCAGAATGACAAACTGGACCAGATTCTTAGGCTGCTGGCCCCACATGCGCGAACTGCGGGAGGACACCCAGGAAGCCGCTGCTGTGCCACCTACTGATCCAATATCAGAAACGGGCACGTGGAAAGGTCAGCCTAATCTTACCGCAGTTCCGTAAGACGTCACTTTAGATAACCTCTTCCTCGTTCCCGGCTCCCATGCTACTGCTGTCGAACCGAAAGCAGTGCGCAAGGTGCCGCGACCTATGCACCCGCGCAAATAGACCATCCGGCAGGTGCCGTGAATCTCAGTCAGGCACCCATACCCGTAGGCCATGGGCCGATTACGCCGCAAACGCCGGTTGTGTTGCAGATAGAGAACCCAATGCAATTCCCTGATCGCCCGGCCGGTGGTGTCGTGGCCGCTACGGCATAAGGGCTCGTGGCCACGACACCCTCATGATGCAACAGGTTGACCAGCGCAAGCGACGGCTATAGTATAAACAAAGACGATACATATGGGGCGACCTGTCATGCGGGTGATTGTGAAGAAATGGGGAAACAGTGCAGCCGTGCGTATGCCCGCCGCCGTGATGGATGCAGCCAAATTGCACCTGGACGAAGCCGTTGATGTGCGGGAAGAAGGTGGGCGTATCATCATCGAGCCGCTTCGGTCAGGTTTTAACTTGGACGAAATGGTGGCGGCCATTACGCCCGAGAATGTGCATGGGGCGGTTGATTTCTGGCCTCCAGTGGGCAAGGAACTGCTCTGATGCGCAGTTCCTATATCCCGGAAGCAGGAGATATTGTCTGGTTGCCGTTTGATCCGCAGGCTGGTCACGAACAAAAGGGCCACAGGCCAGCTCTTGTCCTGACTCCGGCGAGTTACAACGGTAAAACGGGGCTTATGGTTTGCTGCCCGATGGCGACGCAGACCAAGGGATACCCGTTCGAGGTGCAGATAACGGGTAAAAGCCCTGGCGTGGCACTCGCAGATCAGGTGAAGAATATGGACTGGAAAGAACGTCAAGCCCGCTTCAAAGGCCGGGCTACACCACAAGAATTGGATGAGACAAGGGCTAAGGCATGTGTTCTGATTGGTCGAAAGATGTAGAAGGAAAATCATCGTCAATGTACTCCCCGCCTGGCTCGGGAGCCCACATGAAAACTTCCCTCGCAGCTTTGCCGATTAGAAGTGTTAGTGAAGGACGCCGCAATGCCATCAAGGGTCACGCCGCTCAGTTACCGCTTACGTGGCAGGATCATCGTGGATCAGCGTCCGGATGCCGATGGATTGAATGGCGGAATGGCGTGGAACACGCATGGTATGCGCTGGATTTGGGGTGCTATTGATACAACCGAAACATGAGGATTTACTATTGACAGCACACATCAGTCACTTCGGTGCCCTTAATTTCTGGCGCCATCTGAGCGTGCGTTCCAAAAGTATAATCTTTGTGCTCATGCTCATCGCCGGCATCTATGGGATGATCGTGCTGTTTCTCTACACCGCCGTCGAACAAAATATGGAGAAACAGATTCATAGTAAGGTTCTCCATCTCAGCCGAGGACTTGCCCGCGATGCCGCTGATCCTCTGTTGTCAGAAAACAGCAGCACGCTGTTTAAACTGGTTGAGCAGGTCGAGAACGACCCGCTTATCCGCCGCGCAATCATAACAGATCCGCAGGGTCTGACAGTCGCAAGCACACAGTCAACGGCGATCGGTCGGCAAGGCCTGGTGCTGACAAACCCGGGGCGCGAGGAGTTTACGGCTCCTATCCGTGCTGGATCGCATATCCTCGGCTATGTCAGCCTGCGGGCCAATAACGATGTGATCCAAAGCATAGTGGATACCCGAATGGACCTGGCGATCAGGCGTCTTTCCTTTCTTGGCATGATCACGGCTTTCATTGGTCTCATCGGTGCTTCTCTAATTAGCAACACGTTTACTCGCCCCATTCGGCGTCTCTCGCAGAAGATGGTGGATGTGGAGTCGCGGCTCCATGTGGATGGTCTCCCGCAATATTCCCCCATTCCGGCGGATGGCGACGAAATAACCCGCCTGGAGGAAGGCTTCAAGAGGCTGGAACAGCGGTTGCAGCAATACCTGGTGGAACTCGACCAGTTACACCGGAGACAACAGGCGATGCAATGCATGGCGACGATTGGAGAGATGTCGGCCCAGGTGGCGCACGAGATCCGCAACGCGCTTTCCTCCTTACGCGGTGCGGCGCGATACCTGGTCCGCTACGAGCAGCCGGTGAACCGGCAAGAATTTATAAATATCATAGAAGAGGAGGTTCAGCGACTGTATGATATGACCCAGGGATTTCTCGATTTCGGGCGTCCTTATCATATAGAGCTCACAGAAGTGCCCGTGCTGGACTTGCTCTTACGCAGCAGCAAAAGGCACGCGACGGATCTGGAGGCCAAACAAATTTCGCTTACTATAAATTGCCCTCCGTCTCTGCAGGTCGTCGCCGATCCGCAGTTGTTTGAACAGGCTATCAGCAACTTGTTGCTCAACGCTGTCGAAGCCCTGCCGAACCACGGTGGCTGCATTACGTTATACGGTCGGCGCGAAGAAAACGGGCAGTTTGTGGCCGGGGTCGTGGACAATGGCCCAGGGGTGCCGCCCGAGCGGGTCAACGACATTTTCAAGCCTTACGTGACAGGGAAGGCGAAGGGTGGCGGCCTTGGTCTGGCGGTGGTCACGAAAATCATGATGGTCCACGACGGCCAAGTGGAATTGCGCCATCGGGAAGTCGGAGCCGAGTTCGCGCTTTGTTTGCCTCCGCAGGGTTCCGGCCGATGATCCACACATCATCATTTCAGGGTATCGAAAAAACCATCGGCATGCGATCCCAGAAGATCCTCATCGTCGAGGATGAAAAAAACCTGCGTAGCGTACTCGCAGCCATCCTGGAGGCTGAGGGTTTCTCGACTACACAAACAGAAAGCGCGGAGGACGCCCTGGCCGTCATGGCCAGAGAACTCCCCGTCCTGGTCCTCACAGACCAGCGCCTGCCAGGGATGAGCGGTACCGAACTGCTGGCACGCATCAAGGAGCGCTGGCCCAGAATACCTGTGCTGATTGCCACGGCCTACGGTGAAATCGAACAAGCTGTGCAAGCTATCAAGGCGGGGGCGGAGCATTACCTGACCAAACCGGTGGATGAAGGGGAACTCGTCGCCATTATTCGCCAGGCGTTGAGTTGCCGGGGTCACACCATACCGCCACGCAGCCAGGACTTGCCGCGCCACGGCATTATCGGGGAGAGTCAGGGCACACTCGAGATTCTGGAGATGATAAATCTCGTCGCGCCCGCCCCTTCCAATGTTCTTATTACCGGAGAGTCAGGAACCGGCAAAGAGCTGGTTGCCAGGGGGTTGCATGTGGCATCCCCCCGCGCTCATGCGCCTTTTCTTGCGTTCAACTGTGGTGCCATTCCCCTGGATCTGGTGGAAAGCGAAATTTTTGGTCACGAGAAAGGCGCCTTCACCGGTGCGGTGCGGTCTCAGGCAGGGAAATTGGAAATGGCGGGCTCCGGAACCCTCTTTCTGGACGAAGTGGGTGACATGCCTCTAGCTATGCAGGTCAAGTTGTTACGCACCTTGCAGGAGCGGGAATATACCCGCCTCGGCGGGAATCAACCCCTGCGCTTCGCGGCGCGTATCATCGCTGCAACCCATGTGGACCTCGCCAAGGCGGTGGAGGCAGGCAGTTTTCGGGAAGACCTGTATTATCGGTTGAATGTCATCCCGTTGCACATCCCGCCGCTGCGGGAGCGGCGGGAGGATATCGCGCCTCTCGT
>Ga0172381_10003638_pt1 | contig 16253 bp, 31 predicted proteins | sample Leawel6488metaG_FD_119754 | JGI IMG/M metagenome (GOLD analysis project Ga0172381, IMG submission 119754) | Leachate microbial communities from a municipal landfill in Southern Ontario, Canada - Leachate well 64-88 metaG | ecosystem: Engineered > Solid waste > Landfill > Unclassified | place... | reverse complement strand
TAATACCGTGCCATACCAATAAAAGTGATATCCAGGATTTAAATCAGCTTTTTGTGTACCCCAAGGATATTGTACTAAATAACTATAACCAGGTTCTGCATAATAAAAAGAACCAGAGATTAAAAGACATAGAATACCTGCTATAGTAGTAATACCCCATGTTTTTATACTTAGTGGTTCTTTTCCCCAAATTGGATAAATAATAAATTTAGCTAAACTTATTCCAAATATTAGTAAAATACCAATTATAATAATCATAGTTTTCATCTTCTTTTCTACTTTCTTTTAATCTTTTAATATTATTAAAAGGTTTAATATGGAAAATTAGAATAAATAAATGTAATTATTTATTTACACATTTTTCCTTTCGTCTCTTTAAAAATTTCTTTACTTTTTTTCGCAATAGCAATTATGATTCTACGTTCATCACCAAAGCTAATTCTATCGATTAAACTAGGAACTATAATATTTCCTTCTTTATCGATTTGTTGTTCATATGCTTCTGCTTTGAAATCATTAAGATCTTGAATTGTTTCACAATCTTTGAAGTAATCTCTCAAAGTGTTATAAGCTAATTGCCTATCTTCTGTAAGACTTTCTCCAAGTAAGATTCTTCTTTTTTGAATTGCGAGTTGTTTATAGATAGTATTCCATTGCGCTTTTGTTAAATATAATTCTAAAAAAGCTTCATTACGATTTTGCCTCCATATTGATTCTTCGATAACTTTTGTTTTAATTATTTTGTTATTTTTATCTTTAGCAATTAAAGATGTAACTTCAGTGAATCCTTTATTAGATTTACAATTAGGACATTTTAATTTTTCTGTGTCTTCGATTGATAAACGTTTACGAAATATTCGTCCACAAGAACAAACTACTTTATAGTCATATAATGCAGCTTGTTTACCTGCCTTTCTATCAAACCAATGCCACAATTTGCGTTCGATAATGCGATCATCTAAACCTTCTTCTTTCCATTCTTTAATTTTTTCGTCACGTTTTAAATGGAATGACGATGGTTTAGTTACCCATTCACCTATTTCTTCATCATAGATTTTTTGAGGTTGTTCACTCCATTCTTTTCCTATTTCACGATCATGTATATTCTTTTCTTTAATCTTGGCATAAAAACCAGTTTTATTAGCAAATTCTGGTTCTTTGCATTTAGTATTAATGCAGTCAAATCCTGTATGTTCGTTTAACATTCCACATTTTGGACATATCCAAGTTTTAGATCCAAATAGTTCATGATATGACTTTATTTGTTTCGCTCTAGCATGCAAAGACATAAAATAGTCATTTCTTTCTTGAGCTTTTATAGATCCTATAGATTCAGTTTCTTGAAAAATTCTCATCCAACGAATAGCTGGTTGACGAAATCCTCTACCAACATATGGACTGTCAAATGCATCAGATAGTAAATTCATAAACTTTTTATGTTTTTTACGAATTTTCCATTCATTAATGCTTATACGACCATTAGTTTCTTTGTAATATAAGTCAGTTTGTTCTTTTTCGTTTTTAGGAATGTCATTTCCTAAACTAGATAAATCAGGAATAATTCCTTCAATAACAAAATGATTTTCTTTTTGACAGTCATATAGAGGAGTTTCTTCTTCTTCATTATAAAAATCTAATCCATTTTCGAAGATATCTACTTCTTTTTCTTTTTCTCCTTCATGCATAGTATGAACATCTTGATAACCACGAGACATAACATAAGTGAGTAAATCGTTTGATTCTTCGTTTCTTGTTGTTTTGCCTATAACTATTACTGCATCTTCAACAGATTTACATGATATTTGAATAAGCTTTAATCCTTCAATCATAATTCTATCATTGACTGTTAGTTCATAAACAGTTTCTTCATTTTCATGAATTACTGTAAGAAGAACTTCTCCGCCAAGGATCTTGATCATATGATCTTCTGATTCTGGTATTATAAAATTCTTTTCATCAGATGTTTCAAGGATAACAAGTTGAGCTTCATCACATTGATGATCTGGCATAATATCACGTATAAAAGCTAATAATGTAGGTCCTTGACCTCCATCTTCCCAATCTGTTATTTCTTCTTCATCTATACCTCCTCCATTTTCAAATTCGTATCCTTCTCTACTATCATGAGGTTTGATACGTATAAATTCTGATCGACCATTTTTAATTTGTAATTTTTTATTCGCAAGATAAGAGGATGCTTGTGTTTCAGGATCTACCATTCTAAATAATCTATTACTGAATGAAATAAAAGTCTGATCTTCTACAAGCATTCTAGCCATACTTGGCATTTCATCAATTACTTTTTGTGGAGATCCATACATTACTTCATTAGATGGCATAGCCATAAAATCCGTATCTGTTATAGAGAAGATATCATCTTTTTCGTCAAATTCTTCTCTTTGGTAACCTATATTACGTGGAATTTTAGATATTCTAATTATTCTTCGTTTAGGTACTTTACTTTTCCCTACTGGACCAAATGAGACAACAGAAACGTCTACAAGCTCTTTTTCGAATTTCTCATAAGCTTGTTTATAAGGATTTTCTGATTTCTCAATTGATATAGGAGGAAGCATTTCCTCATCTTGATTTAAGGAATTAGAGTCTTGCGGCATAGACCCTCCTAGTTATGGTGGGGATTAATGGTGTTATTTATAACGACGAGTAATGTTTGCTTTTACTGCTGCAAATGATGTTCTTTTTAAATCAAACCTAGAACAAATATCTTGTGCAGTATAATTCAGTTTTTTGTTACTAGATTGTTCACTTGCAGTCAAACCCAAAGCAAGTGCTGTCACCATATCTTGTTGAGTAAGTGTGAGTTCTTTAAATGTTTTTTCTACTTTTGCCATTTTCTTTACCTCCGTTTGCAGATTATCTGCATTGTTTGCATAGGCGCAGAGTCACAATATGAATACACTGGACCTGTTGCTAAATCTTCAATATAAAGAGAACTATAAGAAATCAAATACTTTAGTAAGTCATTAAGAATTGCTCTAGTTTTAATAGATCCCATAGGACGTACTGTAACAGTTATTCTCATCCACCATGTTTCTTGATTCTTGATTATTGATTCAATTGCTTTATGTAATTTTATTTTACGATTTTCTGTAATAGTTCCACTAAAATCAAGATCGAAACCTGTCCATTTTCCTTTATTAATAACAATTGGTATGACATCTAAAATATCAGCAGTAGAAGAATATAATCTAAGTTTAGAATAAAGCTCAGAGTCTAAAGCTAATTTTTCTTTAAGTTCTAAAAATGTATCAAGACGTTCTTCACACATTAATATTTGTTTTGCGATACCATCATTAAAATATGGTTCAGTTGCTTCAATATATTTAATACCTGGTAATATTATGATATTTCCATATAATTTTGGATTATAATATATATAATAAGCCAATCGAGTATTCAGTTCGTTTTGTATATTACGTTTCTTTAATTGTTTTCCTTTTGGAATACGATGTTTCTGTTCTTTATTTTTTTTGTTTATTTTTGCAAAATGATAAGGATTTATACAATTCGATGTACCACATGTATTGTAAATTCTTGTATACGCAGGTAATTCTATTTCATGAAGTATCTCATAAGCTACAATTTTAGCGCGTTTATTAAGAAAAGGATAAAATGGAACTCCATTATATGTTTTGCCAATCCATTTATAACATCCATTATCTCCATCAATGATATATTTACTGAAATCTTCAGCTATATCTAAAATATCGAATCCTTCTAGTAATAATTGTTTGGATTCCATATGACATTAATTGATTAAAGTTCTTTTTGGTATTTTGTGTTTACTAGTACAATTATCCAAATCACATTCAGCACAATTACAATCATGGTCTTCAGTCATGGTTTTAAGAATATTTTCTAATTCTTGAAGTTCTTTATAAGAATTATGAATTGGTTTATCTTTTACTAATTCTTTAGTTTTTTCATTGATATAAATCATAAAAGACATTGGGATTTCTTCATTATCAATAATACGACTTGCTATAATAAATGGAGTATTTAATTTAATAAATATATTTATAGCTTTATTGAATATTTTGTATTCTTCACTTTTATGCATTTTAATGATTTTATCAAGTAATTCTTCATTTTCAATAGATTCTGAAAAAGATTCTAATAATGATGAATTTACTGCTTCTTTATATATTTTTACCATCGTAATGTAATCAAATGGATATTTTTCTGCATATTTACCATCACAACCTGTTGATTTCATTGTACTTTCAAGGATATAATTTGTTATATCCATAAGTCCGATTAATTCTTTAATTTTTTCTTTTTTTGTACTCATATTATCCTTTTCCTTCGTAAATACGAAAAAGGGAATAGGGACTAAGCAAGAATATAAAACTTACTTAGTCCCTTATGGTGATTTAGTTTTTAGAATGGGATGTCGTCATCGTCGCCATCAGCGGGAGGAACTTCTTGATCAGAAGTATTTTCGGCAGGTGTTTCATTGTTATTATCATTGTTATGATTCGAAAGTTGTTTTAGAACAGCTGATGTGAATTTGTTTGCTTCTTCTTCTGTCAGTCCATTTTCAATGGCTGCAGTTTTGTAACGTTCTAAAGTAACTACAAGAGAAGGATCAATAAATTCAATACGCATTACGTGAACAATAGCATTTTCAAATGCTTCGATTTGTTGTCCTCCGATGCTAAGTAATTCTTTACGAGTAGATTTTCCGTTGTGTACAGCAGCACGTGGACGATGGCTTAAGCGACCAATAAACAAAATCTTTCTGCCTGGAACCATATTTTCAAATAGTTTTTTTCCTGAATCATCAGTATTGAAAATTAATTGGATAACATCACGTTTACGTTGAGGTTTGTTGTTGTATCCAATAATTTCATTACCATCTTGGTCCTTCTGAATTTCGCCAAATGGGTTATCAACCCATACACTACAACGACGAAATGGTTTGTTATTGTAAGTTGTTGTGATAGGAGCCATACCTCCGTCACCAATTTGTCCAATTCCAATATAAATACTCATCTCGATACCTCCAATATTGCACCGCTTTAAATCTTTCTAAGCGGCACCGAGTGTTTACCCGAAATTCGGGTTTAAAGCATAATTGCTTTATTTTTTTAAATAGAAAACTATAGAAAAACAAATATAAAACTTGTTATTCTTAAAAAGATTGTTATTTTTGACTATTTTAAGAAATAATTTACATAGTAAGTAAAAAGTTAAATGATTCTATTGATTTTTATACTATTTTTTAGTAAAAATTTGTTATATCTTAATTACTTTTAGTTGTTTCTTAAGAACAGAATCTAATTGTTTAGTAAAAACATATTTTTTATATTTTAACCACAAGGTAGATAGGATTACAGTAGTTGTAGATACTACTAAAGCAGATATAAATCCAACTGTTGAAATCCCCAAAAGAAACACCATAGACCATAAGATAGAACCTGCTGCTGAAGGATGATTAAAAAGGAGTTTTTTTGTTGTTTTTGAATGGAATGTCCACATTACCCACAAAAGAGCTAATACGCCTATTTGTGTTATTAGTATTTGAATTGTATGTGACCACATTTTTATTTTGATGCGATATTTTTAATACCTAAATGGATCATATGAAGAATAGAGATAGGCCATCCAAATGCAATAAGTATAATTGCCCAAAAGGATTCTTCATTAAATGATGAATTACTTTTAAAAAAAACTACTGTTGATATAAATATTCCAATAATGAAATAGATAATAATATAATTAAGCATTTTTAGGTTCCTTTAGTAAATTCTTGTAAGGTATAACATTTAATGCATTTCGATTTAAATTAGATTGTACTTGTTCTAATTTACGAACTAAATTTTTAATATCTTTTTCTGAAGGTGTAATATTATCAACTGAAGCTACTGCTTCTTTTGCTATAATATAATCAAGACCTCCATATTTTAAAGATATCAGAACTTCCCATGCATTATGAATATTCATAACAAATAAAATTCCAATTACTATACCGAGCCATGTTGTTAGATTAAACATAGGTCCGAATAATAGTAGACCAAGAGGTAAGCCAATTACAAAAGCAAATCCAGCAGTAGCCAATCTACTTGTTTGTATCTCACCTCCTACTGTGTTAATACCACAAAGTGCTCCACCAATTGCTACAGCACCTGTCGTAATACGAGAAATATGATATGTTATCCAACTAAGTTCATGACATATTCTACGTGAAATAGCTAAAAAGAATGATTTTATTGCAATGAAGATTCTTCTGAACATGATTCTCCTTTAGGTTCTTCTTCGCTAATTTGTATCAGCTTTTCAGCTCCTTTTTCGCAAATTCCACTTGCAAAAGCAGGAGTGAATGCTACTGAGAAGAATAACCATCCAAGTATAGTTAGAAAACTTGCACTGATTTTTATCAGCCAATATGGTTTTCTTTTACCTATAATTATTTGACCAATAGATGCAAAAATACTTTGAAGTGCTGTAAGACAGCGATTACTTGCAGTCATGCTACGTTTTAAAATACTTGGTTCTTTTTCTACGTTTGTCATCTTTATATCCTTTGTCATATAGTCTATGACATATTTGTAATTTCATTATTTTTTAAAGCTTTAGAAGCATTTCTTATATTACCTCCAAATAATTCATATGCTATTAATGCACCGTAACCAAGGCATATACCAATCCAAGCCCATGCTAATGAATTAATGATTAAATATAATATCCACATACCTGCTGCGATTAATAAATCCATATTATTTTTTCTTATATGTTTTTTCATTCATATTCAACATTGAATTTTTCCTTAATAAATGCAATAAATCCATTACGTCCCATATCATTTTTGATAGTTACTGGCATACGATTATGAATCTTTTTCTCTTCATTTTTAGCTGCTCGTGTAATGATTCTTAATTGTCCTTCTTTATCAATAATAGCTGCAATTTGTCTATCTTCAGCATTAAATGATACATCTTCACCTGTATGTCTATTGCGTTCAGTAAATTGTTCAATATTTTTAATTGTTACAATTTGTATTTCTTCTTTACTCCATTGTTCGATAAAAGATTTACTTCCATCTCTATTACCATCGATACGTGCCCAACCTATCCAATGATATTTTTCTTTTTTAAATTCGTTTTTTATTCCTTCGATATGATTCTTAGGAATAAGACTATACATTTTTGTTGGATGTATTTCTTTTTTAAATTTTAGACTTCCACACATTTTTGTTCTTCTTCTGTTAAATATTCATCACGAATATCCATTCGTTTTGCAATATCACGAATTTTTTTCAATTCTCGAATGATATCATTAATAAGTTCAAGTCTATCTTCTGCGTCTATACGCTTAAGATAAGCTATACCCATCTCTATTTTAACAAGAGATTCATTAAAGTCAGATGGATCTAATATTCCATCTAAAATGAAACAAAATTCATTAGCTTGTTCTTTCATCATTCTCATGATTTTAATAGCTTGAATAGTTTGATGTGTTATTTTTATTGGAATTGAAATTTGTTGTTTAGCTGTTTCATGGACTTTCGTAAGTGTGTCTATGAATTTATTAGGTTTCTTTATTGTTTCAGTCATTTTTAATCCTTGATAATTGCAAGAGTTGAATTATCTCTTTACGAGATATCATTTCTTTTGTTTTGGCAATAAATCCATTTTTATGAGCAAATTGTATTCTTTCATCATTTTCAATTTGACTAAAGTCAATTTTTTGATTATCGTCATAACGATAAAGAGTCCATCCTTTACCACGATCATTATGAGCAACTAAAAAATCAATTTTTTCGTAAAAGTGATCACGAATGTATCCAAGTCCTTCAACTTCTTTATCTAAGACTAAAAATCCCCTTAAATCAAAACCAATATCAATAATTGATAATTGAGTATTATCTCGTTTTTCTAATTCTAATAATAAAAATTGAATTCTTTCTTTATATTTTTTTGCTTGAGTTACTATATCATGACCAATAGAATCCATTATTTGATAGATTGTACTATCTGGTGGAATTGATTCTAAATTACCGAATATCCTTAAAAGAGAACTTTCAATAGGACTAGATAATTGATGTGGAAATTTATCAAGACCCATTTGTTCGGCTGTAAGCTTAGGTCCGAGTACATCTATTTTAGCTGTTACTTCATACCAATTCTGATATTTAAAAATAGATTCTAAATTAAGATCTTCTATTAAAAGTGTAAGTGCACATTTTGGAGAATCTTTACGACTTCTTTGATGATGATCAAAGTTTCTTTTAGCTGGTTCATGTCTCATGCCTATATCAAGAATAAGAATATCTTTATCATCAAGTTCTTGTTCCGTAGGTTCACGTCTTTCAATGATAGGATATTCATTAGTCGTACTAAGAGCAATACAAGTAGATAGAAAATCATCTCTATGTGCACGTCCTGGGTGAACAATAATCTTTTTCATTATTTTACTTTCTATTAATTAAGTTGATTTTTGAGTGGTTGATCGAAGTAATAACCTTCGATTGCTTCAAGTCTATTATGGAAAATATTAAAGATTTTTTTATATTCTTCTATTTGAACACTTTGAGTAGATATAACATTATGATAATTTTCTAATACATTAAATATATTATCAGCTTTTTCATTAAGAATGAATTCACCTCTTTTAATCTTAGTCAATGATTTGGTTAACATAACCATATTTTTCAATATGAAATCATTATCATTTGAGATACGAATTACTTTAGCTTCTAATTCTAGTATCTTTTGCTGTAATTCTTGTGTTTTTTGATTTTCTTTTGTGCTGAATATTCTTTTTAGTAGTTGTATTAATATCATTTTCTTTCTTTCTTGCTTCGATTAAATCTCTTTCTGCAAAATTTATTTCATCTATTTTCCATTTATTCAATATGAACCTCTACTTTCATAACAATTAGAAGAAGAATTATCTTTAGAAGTATATCCATGAATTGATCTATAATAACTAATAGAACATTCTAATGCATCTAAATCTATTTGTGTTAATGTAATTGCAATAATTTCTCCTTTGTCTGTTATTACACGAAGTGTTGGATAAGGAGTACTTGGTTGAACCATAGCTTTTTTAACTGAACGATCTTGATAATCATTAGCTCTACATAAAGGTTTTAATTGGTTATTATGACAACAACCAATTAATAGTAAACTTATTATGATAAAATATTTCAAATTTCATCTCCTTTTAATATACGTTTAGCTATTTCTGAATCTTCAGGTTCTGCTTTCAATCCTAATGATATGCTTTCGCCATAACATTGAATTGTTCCATCTGACAATATTTTAATAAATCCAGCACTTATAGGTGGTATATCACAAAGTCTTACTGCTATTTCACAATGTATATTTCCAGCAGGTGGAAAAATATACATGTTATCTCTTCCCCATCTAATATATTTTGCGTTGAACATTGCAAAATCAGCTCCTTAGTTTAATAGAAGAAACATCCTTCAAATATATATGGGCATCTATAAACTGCATTCCATTTAGCATTATAAGGAGAAGTTGTATGAGTTGCACATTTTACTGATCCTTGTTCTTCTGGACAAAGTTCTTTTAATACACATCTATTATCTATACAAGTATATGGTGAATTAAATACATCATTTGGATCTAACCAATCAGGCATTAAATCATCGTAAGGACAATCTTGTTCATATACACATTCTCCTGTATCTGTATCTAATTCTGTATCTAATTGTGTGTCTGTGTCTGGTTCTATGTAGCAACAGACTTCAGTTCCTTCGCATTTGTTTTCAGTGTATTGACCAGAACTACATTCATTAATACTCGAACAATTATAATTCGAGATAGAAGAACATAATGGTTTTACGTCTGTTGTTGAACAACATATAAAATGATTAGGACAAATACCTGAAGTAATAGGAAATCCTTGAATAGCACAGTTATCACTACTATCACAGAATTCATTATAATAAGTATTTAGATTACAAGTATATTCGATAATATCTGTATCTACTATTTCGGTATCGGTGTCCGTATTAGTATCTTCTCCAGTATCTGTAGTATCTTCTGTGTAGGTGTCTGTTTCACTTTCAGTATCTGTTGAATCATTACTGTTTGTTTCACTGTCAAATTCTGTATCTGATACATTTGTATCAATCCATTCAGTTTCAGTATCTGCCAACATAGAATCATAATCCGAATCCCCATTGGAATCAGTATTAAAGTCGTTATTGCTTGAAGTATCAATGGTTTCGGTATCGGGAGTAAATATAGTGTTGCTGTTATAGTTGCAACTAGTATCCATGCTGTCAATGCAAATGATTTGACTATCAGTATCTTGAGTATAGGCATAATCTGTATTTCCTCTACAACCAAGCAATACAATTGCTATTATTAACATTGAGTATTTCATCATTTTTCCTTTTTGTTAATTGCTTTTTCTATATCTTTTAATATATTATTTGTTGTTCGTTTTGTCTTTATTGTATGCGATAGAACAAGAGAAATAAATAGAGCGCTAAGTATTAGAAAAGTTATCATTACTACCTCTTTTGTTATTTTATCAAAAATACACAAAAGGAACCATATTAAATAAATGATTATATAGGAGTTATTTTATAGGTTGCAATACTAGGATTACGATAGTTTTTTTTTGCAAGTTCAAGAGCCATCTTAGCTTGAATATCTGAGAAATATATACATTCAGAATTTAATGATAGAAACCAATCATCTCTATTTGCACTATAAAAACCATTTTCTATTTTTATTACAAATATAATATATTCATTATTCATTTCATTCTCCTGATAGTTCTACTTTGTTTTCAAGAATACAATTATATTGTACTAAAAGATTATTTTGTTCTTTTTGGTTAGATATTATTTCTTTTAATTTATTAATAAGTTTTTCTTGTTTTTCAATTTTATCTGCAGCTTTAAAATTTAAACTTTTTAATAGTTCTATTTTATTTTTGGCACAATGTATACATATAAAAATATCTTTATCTTTGATAAGAGGAACATAGTTTTTATCTTTTGGATTATTTTCATTATATGTTTTACATTTTTCTGTTTGACATTTTCCTATCATTTTTATTCCTTACTTCTTGCGTTTGGTTCTGAATTTATGTTCAGCTTCTAAGCATTCTTGGAGTCGCTCTGGACAGTCGAATGTGTATTCAAATTCATCTGTAAAAAGTGCACAATATAATATGCACCTATCACCCAGAGCTACCTGATCAAGTCGCTTAAAAAAACGACATCCTTCACAAGTGTTATCTTCCACTTTTATTTTAATAGCCAAGGTTTTCATGTCCAATTCCTTTCAGAGTGTTTAATCTGTTTTATTTTTTATATTTCATAATACTCACGATCAGAATCATACGTGTACGTGTTACGGCAACGACTGCAACAGCTTTTGTATCTTATTTCTTATCTCACTTTTTTGACAAGCTGCGCATCGTATCGGTTTATTGTTTTTATTATTTAAACATGTACCTGTGTGCCCATTGTTGTGTTCAACTCTAAACAAATTACAGATCCAACGCATGCCAGTGCTTGAACGTCCTTTGAATTTGTGCTCGCACGGTCCGCAATATTTATCGTCGCAATCGATTTCAATTGCTATCCTTATTTTCATCTTTTTTATGTCCATTCATTATCCACTCATCCGCTATTTTCAAAGCCGGATGACGTTCATATTTATATTCATTTTCTTTACAGTACATGGGGCACATAATTTGTAATTTCTCGCATTTAAAACACGGCTGAGGAAGATGACGTGCTGCGATTGCGACCCACACAGATATTGTCTTGAGCTGACTTTCCATGGCATCTATCGCATCTAGCGCACGACAAAACATCAGCTGTATATTTCTCCCATGTTCTTGTTTATCCAGCCCCCACCGTTTCTGTTGTTCTATTGATAGCATTTGATCGAGCGTGCAATCCATCCCGTGCATTTCCTGCTTTTCAAGCTCAGCGATGCGGGCGTGAAGTTGTTCATTTTCAAGCAATAGTTTATTTACGGCGTTTGCTAACTCCCAACACGTATACCCAGAAACCAATGCTTTATTTTTAGCATTGTCGATGGGTACAAATAGACCATTTCTATTTACAGTTTGTTTTTTAGTCATGGCAAATTACCATTTTTTCCGGCTTGTCGCCACACAATCTGTTTTCATTTTGCTTAAACATTTGTTTTATTTTTGGTGTAAGTTCAAGTCCATTTGGTGCAATAATTACCACTGGTAATGCTTTTAATTCTGGATGTAATTTTTGCATATTATTAATAAAGTCATTTAATGTCATTTTATTTTGCTTTCTCTATCCATCTGCTTTTTCTGTCCATTCATGTCTCCATCCGTAACTATGATAATTCGAATCAGTCATCGAACACCAATCATCTAAGTATAGGTGGGTATTATGTTCAATGGCCCAAGCTTTATTACAACTCGGATGATGACATTTTAGTCTCCCATCAACAATTTCACCGAACGACACATATGGAAATATTTTGCCACCAGAATAACACCACACTCCGTGACCGTATGGTGGTGGTTGAACAGCTGGTTTAAAAGGATAAAAAGCTGATTCTACTACATCGTCACCGTCGAAAATAGAAATTATTATTTCTTCTCCAGCGATTTTCAAATGTGCGTTTAATCCTTCTATTTTGTTTATGACATCACAATATTTTTGTAGTTTTTTTTGCAGTTCTGATTCTGTCAGTAATTGTTTTTCTTTCATTTTGTCTTTTTTTCTCGCTTCCATTTCAATAGCAATTGCGCGATCTATTATATTTCTACAGCCTTGAAGGTCTAAATTAACATACTCTCCACAGCTAATATTCGCCCCATTATTATGGCTACTCAGAGGGCATTCAGGACAATTATTAGTACTTCTGGAAAATCGATATTCTCTAAGTTTTTTAAGCTCTGTGTCATTTAACCTATTGATTTTAGTCATCTTATACTTCTATTCGTTGTTCATATATTATTAATTTTAAATTTTATTCTTAAATTTAATAAAATTTTAATGGTTCATCCGACCATGGATCATATAAACCTAAACCTTTAGCAATAATCTTATTATCTTCAGGTCTAGCTTTCATTCTTAGTGATATACTTTCACCATAACAATCAACAAGTACTCTTCCAGGTTGATTTTTAGCTACATAAATATTAATAAATGCAGCTGAAATAATATTATTACTAGACTGTCTTTGTTCACTATGAGCTTGGGTCTCATCAAATAATTTAAAGCTACCATCATCATAAATGACATATTTAGTTTTATTCATAATTAAATTTTCTACTATGAAAATTAATATTATTGATTGATTGGATTTTCATCTAATACTGGTAACATAGATAAAATATCATCCATGTCCATCTCGTTTGCAATTGCATCACGCTCTTTGTGTAGCGGAGGGATGATAGATGTATGCCCTGATTGCTCTGCGATTTCAATCTCCGTATCGATGATTGCAAGTCGTTGCTCTTTTGATAGTGTATCAGTCATTTTTTTTCCTTGTTTCCATTTCGATTTTGATTGCATTTTTAGCAACGCGTTCGCAAGTAATTGGGCCGAAGGCCTCGCATTTCTCTCTTATGGGACATTTAAAGCAATCCAAATTAGGACACATTTGTAATAATCCTATTTCTTCATCATTTAGTCGCTCTATCTTTTTCGTATTGTATTGTTCATGTTCTTTTACTGTTAGTTTGCTGCATTGATTAGGCAGTGTTGACTCTTTACTAATAATCATGCCAGCAGAAGCAGCAACTTCACAGCTTTCGATAATTTCTTTTAGATGAAAATTATAAATATACACAATTGGATTATGTTCTGATGGTTTCAGCTCATTTGTAAGTCTTTTGCATTTATATACCACACAAGGTATATTGTTTGAAAATCTATCTCCAGATTCAACTGAAAATGATTCGACAATTCCGATATGTTGATGATCGCGTATTGTATCACCAATTTTTACATTGTTATTTGATAGCACATATTTCCAGTCAATTGCTTTAATTTCAGCGTTGTATTTATTAAGAGCTGTTTCTTTTGCTTCTTTATATTTTTTAAGATTCATTTTATTTTCTTGCTTTATTAAATTGTTTTACTTGATAACCAGCTTCTCTTGCGAGTTCTCCTGATGTTATAGCTTGTGAGCATTTAGTAATTCCAAATAGAATTACTAAAAAGATAGCAATAATTGATAATAGGGTAATTAACTCAAATAATGTATAACCAGATTGATTTTTCATAATATTCTCTTTTATTAAAAGTAGCTTATTGAACTGTAAGTCTATCTTTCCAAATGCGAGCTTTTAAAGCTTCAGCATCATGGACTACGAGTGGAATACGTTTCATTTTAGAACCAAGGCTTTGAATTTTTGAATATTGGGCTTTTGTAGGTTCACGTGTTACGATACGAAGTGTTTTTTCTTTAAAATTAACCAATACAGCTGCGCGTCTACCATAATGTTCTGAAAGTTGAACTTCTTTGTTATTAAACATAAGTGACATTGCAGCTACTGCTCCAATATACCAATTATTGCGAAGCATATCTTGACAGTTTTCTTCACGAACATAACCTACACAACGCAAATCATAACGTTCGAAGAAACGTTTGCCTTTGCTAAGTTGTACAAGACTTTGCCAAATAACAGAGCCTACTGTAAGTGGTTGATTATTAGTACAAATGATTCCTTCAGTAATATTTTTAGTCATATCATTCACTCCTGTCACTTTAAGTGACTTTTGCTTCCCTTACGTAGGTACGGGAATGTTTTATTATCGAATTAACATTTATAAGGATCCCCTTGTAGGAGATTAGTTACAATTTAGTTTTTTAATTATACGATTAAGATATTCTTTATTTGTTAAATTTAGGTTACTTTTCTTTAAGTATGATACGTGAATCTTCTGTTTCCGTAATTTTGTTATCCTTTTTAAGTTGAGCTAATAATTCTTTAGCTTCATTATGAATAGTTGTAATGCCTAATAAATACATTTGCATTATAAGAGCATCTTTTTGAATTCCAAATTTATAAAAACTAATAATATTAGTTCCATTGCGAATTAAAGTAAGAGTCTCATTTTCTTTATTTATAGTCATTGCTATACCTTTATTGTTCTAGTATCTCAAGGTATTCCTTTGATTACTAGCTGCTATATATTCTGCTCTCCATCTTTTAACGAAAAGCTTTCTTACTACTAATACAGTTAGTGATAATCCAATTGCTGTCCATACAGTAAATTGAGTCATCATAATACCCATGTTACTATTACCGAGACCGAACCAATTACCTGCAATCAGGTAAATAGTTACGGTTATATCGATAAATGGTAGCATCCAACATGCTATTAATCGAGGTGAATAATTGATTCCAAAGAATCTATTATGAACTTTTGCGTATCCAAGGAGTACGCCAAGACCTATTGCTGCACCTAATGCAGCACCAACTGTATACATCATGATATACCTCCTAAATAATTGGTTTAACTCCATCAATTGCAACTATGCTGCAATATTTGAATGGACGTTCAAAACGATGAGAATCCATGTTTGTGATTTCACGTTGATCAGGAATAATGATTTCGTCATTCTTATCGTAGAATAAAGTTTCTCCGAACACAGTAATACTTACTGGATGACCTTCTTTCGTTACTACATGACATTCTTGAGACATATCATCGATAATCTCAACACCTTTTTTTACATCTAAAGATGCAAATATAGAAGTCATTACGAAGATACCGAATAGTAGAACAACTACTGTTATGATACTTTTCAAAAATATGAATCCCCCTGATTTTGATTCAGGAATGGATTTCGATATTTTATAGGTAGCGACAGCAGTGATAGGAACATTTTGGCCAGGAACATATCCGAAGCGACCTCCCTTAATAGATAAGATAGGTTCTTCGTGTAATTTATCTTCAATTTTCATTGTTTCTGTAAAGTGATTAGGATCTCTTTCCATGTCATTAAATAATTGACAGATTTTCTTTTTACGACCTATGATGTATTCAGGTTCTTCTGCGTATGAACGATTGACTTGCATACACCATTTTTCTTCGAATAGTTTCTTCATTGTTTTCTCCTTACTTTACTTTTTTTAATGCAAACGATGGACAATAATAACCATGTATTTGATTTGGAAGTAAATTTACAACACAAGTTTCTCCTTTTCCATTATTCAGAGAATGACTTGTTATATAATAGATGCTTCCTATTTCTTTAATACCACATATTAATTTATCTCTTGATGAT
>Ga0172381_10003637_pt1 | contig 16254 bp, 1 predicted proteins | sample Leawel6488metaG_FD_119754 | JGI IMG/M metagenome (GOLD analysis project Ga0172381, IMG submission 119754) | Leachate microbial communities from a municipal landfill in Southern Ontario, Canada - Leachate well 64-88 metaG | ecosystem: Engineered > Solid waste > Landfill > Unclassified | place... | reverse complement strand
GATCCAATCGGAAATATCGAGAAACGATCATTGATATCGCTCATTACGGGAACTGATGATCAAATTCAAATTGTCGACAATAATAATGGATCAATAACAGTTAGAACACCACAAAATCTTTCGCAAACATCAACACCAATATTTTCTGGACTAATTTTGATTGGTGATTTAACTATATCAGGAAACGTTGATGGCGTTAATATTGACAGTTTTTACAGCAATTACGTAACACATACAAATAATAGTACATCAGCCCATTTTGGACAAGATCTGAAAAATACAGGTTCTCCAACATTTAGTAATTTGTATATTGCGAATAATATACATGTTTTGGGAACAGTTGACGGAGTGAATATTAGTGAATTTAATAGTGATTACGCAACTCACAAAAATAATTCGTCTATTCATTTCACAGAAGCGAGTATCGATCATACACATATACAAAATATTGGATTAAACACTCATGCAGATATTGATAATCATATTTTAAATTCGACAACAGCGCATTTTGGACAAGATTTAAAATCCACCGCGAATCCGACATTTGGACAATTGTATTTAACGGATAATCCATCAGCACAATCGAATGCCACTACAAAAGCATATGTCGATAGTTTAGTAAGTGGAGTGATATGGCAAGAAGAGGTTAAAGAATATTACGATCCGAGCGTCGAGTTACCAATTTCGCCAGCAATTGGAGATCGATATTTATCATATGCTACAGGCAACGGTTGGACAAGAAACGATATTTATGAATGGAACGGAAGTATTTGGGTCGAAACAGAACCACTTAATAATTATGCCGTATTTATTCAAGGCGGTTCAATTCATCCTACTGACTTATTTGTATTTAACGGAACAATATGGTGTCAATTCGGAACGAGTATGGATCATGAAACTTTATACAACACAGGAACGAATTCACATCCGCAAATTGATACACATATTAGTGATGCAACAATCCATTTTACGAAAGCATCAATAGATCATAATACTATTCAAAATATTGGAACGAATACTCATGGGCAAATTGATACACACATATCAAATAATACTGATGCGCATTTTGGGCAAAATTTGTCATCGACATCTATTCCGACATTTAGTCAATTAACACTAACATCAGAACCGTCAGATCCATCAGATGTAACGACAAAGAATTATGTTGACGAAAAGATAGGCGAAGTAACATTACAAAGAACAGTTATATCTATTTATGATCCAACAACCGAAACACCACAATCACCAATAGTTGGCGATAGATACATCAGTTATGCAACAGCAAATAGTTGGGTTATCGATCATATATATGAGTGGGATGGAAATTTATGGGGTGACACAATACCAACGGTCGGTTATGTTTTATATGTACAAGAAGGTTCATATTATTCAGATTCAGAAGTGTTTTATAACGGAACAACATGGATTCCACACGATTCAATTTTCGATCATACAAATCTTAAAAGTATCGGAACGAATACACATACTCAAATAGATAATCATATAGGTGATGCAACAGTACATTTTACGGAAGCATCAATCAATCACCAAAATATTACTGGACACGGAACGTATAATCATGAATCAATTGATACACACATCAATAATAATACTAACGCGCATTTTGGACAAGATTTAACGACAACCGCGAATCCTACATTTGCAAGTATTAATGTTAGTGCGCAACCGACGTTATCATATCAAGTGGCAAATAAAGGATATGTTGACACAATAGCGCAAGGACTTATTTGGCAATCATCCGTCAAGGAAATTTACGATGCTACTGGAGGAACACCGTTATCGCCAAATATTGGAGACCGATATATTAGTTATGTTACAGCGAATGGATGGACTCAAAATTATATTTACGAGTGGAGTGGAAGTGAGTGGACAGAAACGATTCCACAAAATGGATATGCATTATTAGTTGAAGGAGGAACATATCATCCTAACACAATGGTATTATATAAAACGACTGATGGGTGGATTGTTTTCAGTACAGCAATCGATCATAAAACTTTACTTAATATTGGAACAAAAACTCATGATGTCATTGACTCACATATTGATGATGGGACGATACATTTTACAGAAGCATCGATCGATCATGATAATTTACAAAATGTAGGAACAAATACACATACACAAATCGACGATCATATTGCGAATACAACGACAGCACATTTCGGACAAAATTTGAAAAATACAGGAACACCAACTTTTTCAAAAGTGTATATTTCCAATAATCCGACGATCGGATCTGAAGCAGTCAGAAAATCGTATATTGATATTCAAAAAAATGCAATCATATGGCAAGATAGTGTTATAAGTATGTTCGATCCGACAGCAGGTTTACCTGTATCACCCACTGAAGGAGACCGATATATAAGTACCGCCACAGCGGGAAGTTGGATTAAGAATTATATTTACCAACGGCTTTCAACATCATGGACATTGATCCAACCATTAAACGGTTTTACTACATTTGTCAAAAATGTGGGAATGTATGTTCAATATAATTTGACTGATTGGGTTGACGTGAGTTCGTACATCGATCATACTAAAATGATTAACGGCGGAATATATACACATGCGATTATAGATAGTCACCTTGATAATTCAAATACCGCACATTTTGGACAAGATTTGAAAACATCAGCAGAACCAACTTTTACACAAGTCAATGTAGGTACACCAACAGACGGTACACATTGTGCGAATAAATTATATGTCGATAACATTGTTCAATCAATAACGAATCAACGTTCAGTTATATCAATTTATGATCCGACATCAGGATTACCAATATCACCAACAGTTGGAGATAGATATATTAGTTCAGCAACAGCAAATACATGGATTGAAAATATGATTTATGAATTTACGGATGTGGGATGGAGTGAAACATTACCACAAATTGGAATTCAAATTTATGTTGAAGGAGGAACTGATCATTCACATGAAACAGTGATCTATATTGATAATACAAGTGGATGGGTTTCGTTGGGAACAGTTGTCGATCACGAAAGTCTTATAAATAAAGGTATTAATACACATACACAAATCGATTCACATATATCAAATAATACTGATGCACATTTTGGACAAGATTTAAAAGTGACAGGAGCACCAATGTTCAATTTATTAGACATTTTATCGACGACTGATGCTACTAATAGTTTAACAGGAGCATTAAGTGTTGTTGGAGGAGCGAGTGTTGGAAAAAATTTACACGTTAATGAGAGAGTTAAAACTAATGGGGTAACATCAAGTGATGTTGTGTTGAAAGGAAATTCGGGAAATTTAACAATGTTACCAAATGCGAGTATGTTATCAGATATCAGTTTTAATATGCCAGCAACCATACCATTATCAATATCGAGTTTGGTATCAGATGCGTCAGGAAATTTATCGTGGAACAATCAGATGTTTACATCAGATAATGTTAAAGTTGTTTCAATGACACCGAAATTAGGGGAATACTCATCAATTAATATGGCGATCGCATCTTGTTCATTGCCAACAGATACAAACAGATATTTAATTCAAATAAAAGCGGGAAAGTATTCAGAGGGTCAAATAGATATTCCACCATACGTTTACGTTACAGGAATTACGGAGGAATCCGTAGCGATTACCGCATCAGGTAATAACGATTTATTTCACATGTCCGCCTTTACAGCGTTGTATCAATTATCGATCGTTGATGTTCCATTGGTGGCAATAACGTGTATTGACACAGCACCATACGGAATAAATGATTCGTATGTTGAAATATCCAAAGTAATTGTAATAAATTGTGGAGTCGGATTATATGCAAAAGGGGATACGGAAATTAATAATGTATTTTGCGAGAATTTCGATGTACAAGGTTCAACGACAGCGGAAATTATTATGGACGATTCGAATTACACTAATTTCATGAATTTATTCAATTGTTCATCAACACTGGAAGATACACAAGCATCATCAAGTTTGATTATGAGGAAGAACGCAGTTCTTTATGCGAATAATGTCATATTTTTTGGAAATGAAGAACCACAATATGGAAGTGCCATTACAGTCTACGGGGGTGCGCAATGCATATTGGGTAATATCACAATTGAAGGATGGATTAATGGAATATATGCACCAACCGACACAACAGTAGCCGATATAGAAGTTTCATCGGGAAATTTTTTTAATAATACATCGGACATCAATATTGTCAATACACTCACCATAGGATATTTTTTCGGTATCACTGACAGGTTTGCCGATGTTATTCCAGACGAGTGTCCATTTTACTTATATCAAGTATATCCTACAGTTATCAATGTGTCAATAAAAGGTGGCGATTTTAGTTCAATTAAAGATGCCATAAATGCGATATCGGATGCCACAGTTGATAAGCAATATGTTGTTAGAGTGTTTCCGGGGACTTACACAGAAGATCCATTCACAACAAAAGATTACGTAAATATTCAAGGTATTGGTGGATCATCTTATGGTATTGTTATTAAAAGTTCATCAAATGGTACAAATTTCATTACACATAATTCGGAAAGTGTCATTTCAAATGTTACTATATCGGGAGATCTGAGTGATGTGAGTTGCGCATTAGTATATTGCCCAGGTTCGACAACGGTGAAATATCCATCAATCAAAAATTGCATGTTCGACAATAGAGGTGGGATCAATGTGGTTCAGAATACTGATATTGGAAATTCGTGGTTGGAAATGACAAATTGTTTTTGTTCAACAACATCCGATATCGTCGGACATTTGAAAGTATTAGCCGTATCACCACGCACAGCGAGTAATTATTCATATGGCGATATTGTTCAGTTGGATGGGACAAATATGTCAATTTTCAGAGAAGTAACAGGAACAGGCGCATCAATGATTTTGACCAATGAAACGGCAATATATTTGCAACATATTGGAAATTATATTCAATTGTCTGATGGCGCGACGGTAGCGATCGCTAATATTCGCGCTTCGGGATTTAATAAAGGATTTTATGTTCCAAATACGGGAGCAAATCCGACAATCAAAGCGGAGATCACTATTGCGGATACAGGAACATATGATGTGGAAATCAAAAATTCTAATACATCTGGATATTTTGTTGGTGGAATGAATCCAAGTAAAATCGTATGTGATGCGACGTACGTGTCATTTCAAATTCGTCAAACTGAGAAATTAATTGTTACAGGTGATATATACGGAGGTACAAATATCAATACTATCACTAACATGACTAATGCGATCAATTATGGGACAAATTTAGGAAATATCACAGGTGGAAGTTTCACTATTTCAGGATTAGACATCACAATTTCACAAGGAAGCGGATATGTGACACAATCATCCAATACACAAATTAAATATATCACTTGGACAGAACAAACAATAACAATTCCAGATGAAACGAATGTTTACATTTATATCACAACTAACGGAATCGTGGAATATAATGTTTCATTACCAGATATTCACATTACTATTTTGTTGGGATCAGTAAGCACTGGAGGAGGAGCAGTTTTATATCAACAAAATATTGCGAATAATGCGCAATACACAAGTACCGCAACTGAAGAAACATTAAGACATGCTTTTGGGTCTATTGTTTCAAATGGATTGATCGTAACAGAAAATGCTACAAGTTTACACTTGGATATGACATCTGGAAAATATTATTACGGAAATAGGAGTTTTGATGCATCATCATCAACTAATTTTACGTTTTATAAATATTATAGAAAAGCGACAACAGGATGGAATAGGGATTCGGGTAATATAGTAGATGCTTATTACGATGATGGTAGTGGAACATTGCAATTAGTATCACTTGCAGGATTTGTTAAACATGCGATTTATCTTACAACAACATCAAGTGGAGTGTCAACATTCATGTTAGTGTATTCACAAGAAACTTTCGCATCACTCGCAGCAGCAACATCAGGAAATATGCCCAACCCACCATCATCATTTGCGGATGCGATAGTTTGTATTGCAGGTGTCGTCGTAGAGAGATCGATATTGGGTGCAATTACGATTGGTGTCATTACTGATGTTCGTCCAATGATATCATTCAAATCAGGTGGTTCTACCGCAACAACCGATCACAATAGTTTATCGAATTTAGCAGTTGGTGATGTACATACTCAATATTTCAGAACTGATGGTGTTAGGAGTTTAGCGGGAACGTTACAATTGAACGGGAATAACATTGCAGGTTTGGGAACAATATCAGACAACACAACACCAACACCCAATACGATCGATATTTTCGCGCATAAATCACGACATAATTTAAGTGGCGACGATCCGTTGGATGTCGGTGTGCCAGTGACAATTGGAACAGCAAATGCAGAAGGTGTATCGAATGTATTTTGTCGTTCAGATCATGTTCATGCACACGGAAGTCAAAATGGTGGTTCTTTACATTCTATTGCTACCACAACATCAAATGGATTTATGAGTTCGACTGATAAAACGAAACTGAATAATGCTACTGCGACGAATACATTGAACACATTAGTTATGCGCGATGCATCGGGAGATTTTATTGGAAACTCAATAAAATGCGAGTCAACAAATGCAAGCACAAGCATAACAACAGGATCAATGATAATTAATGGTGGATTGGGAATCGCGAAAAATATTATCGTTGGTGAAACAGTTCAAATATTATCAACTACAGATTCCACAAATACTAATACAGGATCATTAATTTTATCAGGAGGAATGAGTATTGTGAAAGATGCTCATTTTGGGAATAATGTTATCGTAAATGGTTTGATCAATGTTAGTACATTAACAATCAGTTCAACGAATAATGCCACGGATACACAAACAGGTTCATTGCATGTAGTTGGTGGTGTTAGTATTGTTAAAGATGTGTTCATTGGTGGATTGCTTAATGTTGCAGGAATAATTAGTTATGATATTGCACATATATTATCATCAATAGATTCGAATAGTACAACATCAGGATCACTGATAGTAGCAGGTGGAGTTGGGATTGGGAAAAATGTTAATATTGGTGGTAATGAAAATTTGACAGGGTATTTTGCATGTAGTAACACGAGTGATTCAACATCAGTATCAACAGGATCAGTTAGATTATCAGGTGGTATGGGTATTCAGAAAAATTTGAATGTCAACGGAATGATACATAATTTTGACACAACTCAATCGACATCAATTACGACAGGTTCAGTAATCATCGATGGTGGTTTAGGAGTAAGTAAAAATACGAATATTGGTGGAATTTTAACAGTTCGCGGGACAGACGACTCAACATCATCAACAACAGGAACATTGATTATTGATGGTGGTGTGGGAATTATGAAAAGTGTTAATATTGGTGGAATCGAAAGAATATTCGACACAACACAATCAGTATCATCAAATACAGGTGCATTGGTTGTGTATGGTGGTATGGGAATTGTGAAAAATGTTGTTATTGGTGGAATCGAAAGAATACTCGACACATCACAATCAGTGTCAACATCAACAGGATCATTAATTGTGAGTGGTGGGGTTGGAATTGCGAAAAGTGTCTATTTTAATGGTGTTGAAAGAATAATCAATGTAACAGATTCAGTATCGACATCAACAGGATCATTAATTGTGAATGGTGGGGTTGGAATTGCGAAGACTTTAAGCGTTTCGACAATGAAACCTACCAATTTAACGATGACAAATAATGTTACTAAAATTAGTACTGACTCAACATTATCTGGAAACAGCCTTAATAATCTTGTTGTAGAATATGCAATCAAAACATATATTGACCATCACAATCACGTATGGATTATTCAAGATGTAGAAGAACTCGGAATTCCCGGAGGAAAAGCCAATAGTGGTTCTTGGATGACAAGAACATTGAATACTATTAGTGGGGATGAAGCGGATCGTTCTGTAATAATTGAAGCAAATAGAATTATAGTGGCAAGCGGGAAATATTTTATTAGTGTACGTGCTCCAGCATTTTGTGTGGGTTCACATAAATGTCGATTATTTTGTGAATCAGATGGGACAATAGTGTACGGATCGTCAAGTTGTGCAAGTGAAAGTTTGAACAATCAAACAGATTCAAATTTGGGGGTGTTGGTTGACGTTTCACGTGAGACTATTTATGAGGTACAACACGCAGTAGCACACGATCGTCCCGACGATGGTTTTGGTTGTGCATCAAATTTGGGCGAAAAGGAAATTTATACGGAAGTAGTCATCATAAAAGTTGGTTCAGCACAAATTCATTAAATAGAGTCGATGATAAATTTATATTGATTTACAAATTTATCAAAAAAAATGAACTTTTAACAATATGAATTTATTTACATTACAATATTGATAGTTGTGATGGACAACAAATGAAACGAAAAAATTGAAAATATGAACTATTAAAAATATTACAACGGAATAACTAATAAATTAAAGAAATGCGTTATAGTTGCAGATTTATACATATCGATACAAAAAATGGCAAACGATTAAACGTTGTGGGGTATTGGGGAATTGAAGATGGGTATGACGATTTTTTCGAATATTGGAATTGGAATTTAACATATACACATGGATGGACACCAAAATACGTTCTTACTCAAATCGATCCGATTATCGAATATTATGAGACGAACGAGCAAACTGAAAAAATAAATGATTTCTTATTTAGAATGAGGTGTTTAAGAAATATGTGTGCGAAACTTAAAGATATTTATGAAGAGCAAACCGAAAATATCTTCCTATTTTGTGATGAGTATCGCAAAACGAACGAACAGGAATGTGACACTTTTTATGAGATGCAAATTTGCGAAAATGGAGAGGTTGCCGTTAAAATTATTAGACACAATTTTGATGACGATAAAATTAATGAAAAAAACATTTATGGTTGTCATGTCGAAAATAAAGAAAAATGCGTCGTTCAAGTTGATCAATGTGTTTCGGAAACAGGTATAAAAGTTATTGATGATAATTTTTATTAAAATTTTTGTTTATAATATTTTGTGAAAATAAGAGTAAAAAGAATATATAATACAATATTATAATGTTGAACAGATATAATTTGGGAAATGAATTATATTCAATTGAAAAACGATTGTCAACTATTGAGCAATCGAATATTACGATTAGTACTAAACATGCATTTATCGAAAATTCATTGCAATTACAATATGCCACACCATATACAATATGTTATATTAATGAAGATAAGAATGTGGTGTCAATAAAACCATCGGATATTATATTACCAAAATCTAATCAAACTACTGTGACTGAGTTATCTGATAATTCGATTGTCATCGGAGCAATTCAAGATATCGGAACATCATCGAATCCAATATTCGGTGGTATAAGTATAAACGGGAATATAAGTGTCACCGGAAATGTCGATGGAGTTGATATATCGTCTTTAAATAACTCTTTTACGAATCATATCCAAAACAGTACAACGGCACATTTTGGACAAGATTTAACAATTACAGGAACCCCTACATTCAATAAAATAACGATTGACGATTTTCCAACGAGTGATACAGATGTAATAACAAAACGATATATCGATTCGCAATTGTGTTGGCAAAAATCCGTAAAATCAATTTACGATTCGTCCGTAAGTTATCCAACATCTAATATTGGTGACAGATATTTATGTGGTGAAACGGGATCTGGATGGACAAAAAACTATATTTATGAGTTATCATCAACAGGATGGACGGAAACAATTCCGAATGATGGTTATGTTCTTTTCATAGAAGGAGGTACTGTTCATCAGGAGCGTGTTTTATTTTATAGTTCAGATATTGCACAATGGATCTTTTTCGAACAAAAATTAGATCATCAATCCATTAGTGGTTCAGGAACGTATACTCACACACAAATTGATTCACATATCGATAATTCAACAACAGCACATTTTGGGCAAGATTTAAAAGCAACATCATCACCGACTTTTTACAATGTTAATGTTGCTACTGAACCGACAGAATTATATCACGTAACGAACAAAGGTTACGTTGATTCGATTGTTCAGAATATCAATTGGCAACGAGAGGTAAAATCGTTTTACGATACAACAGGAGGATTACCATCGTCACCCGTTGATAAAGATCGATATATCAGTTTATTGACAGCATCGGGTTGGACAGAAGATTATATTTACGAATGGGATACGGAAACAGCGAGATGGAATGAAACAGTTCCACGAAATGGTTACGCATTATACGTGGAAGGTGGGACAGTTAACCCCGGAACGACAGTCACCTATAATGGCACTGAGTGGGTGAAATTCGGGTCGACAATTGATCATCGTGTGTTATTGAATATCGGAACTAATACACATGCGCAAATCGACGATCACATTTCTAATACTACTACAGCACATTTTAATCAAGATTTGAAAATAACTGGTACACCGTCATTCACTACATTAAATTTAACTGGAACAATCGATGCAACTGATACAAATACAGGCACTTTACATGTTAGTGGTGGTATGAGTGTCGCCGAAACTATTTTTGCGAAAAATATTAATCTTATTGAAAATGTTAATGCCACGAGTGCCACAACGGGAACACTCATTGTAAATGGAGGAACTGGTGTAACCCAAGATCTTTATGTTGGAGGTGATACACATATTTTATCGACAACTGATAATACATCAATAACGACGAACGGAGGAATAACGATCGGGAAAAATGCAATTGTGCAAGGAGAAATGGAATCATTAACATGTCTTATTAATTCGACAACAAATGCCACTGATACAGTTACAGGTGCAATGCATGTTAATGGAGGAATGAGTATTGAGAAAAATTTATATATCGGGAATACACTTCACACTAATTCCAATATTAATTCAACATCAATAACGACAGGTTCAATAGTTGTCACAGGTGGTGTCGGAATTAGTAATGATACTTATATCGGTGGAAATTTAAATGTTTTACAGAATGTTGATACACTAACATTAAACGTCACGTCAACAACAGAATCGACATCAACATCGACAGGTGCATTAATTGTTAATGGGGGAACGAGTGTTGGTGGTAATTTGAATGTTAATGGTGATATTTCACTCAATGGACAAATACATATACAAACTGGAGAATTTCAAACCATCACAGTGAGTGGAACGAATAATGCCACATCAACAAGTACTGGTGTATTAAATGTTCTCGGTGGTGTTGGTATCACAAAAAATACTTATATTGGAGAAGAATTACATGTTATCGGAACGACAATTATACATGCAACAAATGATGCATCGGATACGGCTACTGGTGCATTACAAATTAATGGTGGTGCAAGTATCGATAAAACATTGTATGTTGGAGAAAACATCAGATCGTATGGAGAGACATCTACAGAGTTTTTACAAGTTACATCAGCCACAGAATCGACTGACACGCAAACAGGATCGGTTGTTATTAGAAGTGGTGTAGCGATCGGTGGAAATACTAATATTGGTGGATTATTAAATGTGTCAGGATTTACGACAGTCCCCGCAATGACCATAACGACTATTATTGATGCGACAAATACACAAACGGGATCATTACAAGTGTATGGAGGAATTGGAGTTGGTGAAGGAATTTATGTTGGTGGACAATTAAATGTTATTGGAAATACTACCATCCATTCAACAACAAATTCAACGACGATTAATAATGGTGCATTAGTTATTGATGGAGGTGTTGGAATTTTGCAAGATGTCAATATTGGAAATACACTCAGTATTCACTCTACTACAGATACCACTAATTCATATACTGGCGCACTTATTATTAACGGTGGTATTGGTATGCATAAAAGTCTTTACGTTGGAGGGAATATAACGAGTGATAACAATACAACAACTGACACCGTAAATATTACATCGAACACAAATGCTACATCAATATCAACAGGATCTGCGATTATTATTGGAGGTGTCGGAATCGCGAGAGACACATATATTGGAAGTAATTTGTATGTGACGAATGATATCAGTTCATCGAATGTTAATACTGGAAACGTAACGACATTAACAGGAATAGTAAATTCGACTACCGATGCCACCGATACGGCTACTGGTGCAATGCATATTGCAGGTGGTTTAGGATTGGGTAAAGATTTACGCGTCGGAGGTTCTATTTATGCGACAAATTTAAATATCACTCAAACAACGATAACTGGAACTGATAATTCTACGTCGACCGATACTGGGTCACTACAAGTGCGTGGTGGTGTTGGAATTGAGAAAGATACTTACATTGGTGGAACATTAAATGTTTTATCGAGAATCGTTTGTTTAAGAGAAGATATTACGGCGAATGATGAGGCTACTGATACACTAACTGGTGCTATCAGTGTTGTTGGAGGAGCAAGTTTTGGAAAAAATGTGTTTGTTGGAGGTAATGTTAATGTAGTGGGTTCAGTTATTACAAATGAAAGTCACGTTTTGTCAACTATTAATGCTACTGATATTAGTACGGGATCATTACAAATTGATGGAGGTATGAGTGTCAAGAAAGATATTGTGTGTCAGAATGAAATTGTTAATGCGCAACTTTCCGTCAATAATATTATTGTCAATGCGACGACAGATTCCACAAGTTCAACAACAGGAGCGGTTCAAATTATTGGAGGAATTGGTATTGGTGGTAATGAGACAGTTCAAGGAAATTTAACAACATCAACAATATTAGTCACCGTTACCACAGATTCCACAAGTACAAATTCAGGATCATGTCAAATGAGAGGTGGTGTTGGGATTAGTAAAAATCTTTATGTCAGTGGAATTACGAATTTGATGGAGACGAAAATCAATCTTACAACAGAATCAACAAACATATCAACAGGATCAACAATAATTGCAGGTGGGTTAGCAGTTAAAAAGAATACTAACATTGGAAATGATTTGAATGTCACGGGTAATGCAACGACAGCAAATTTAACAACAACATCTAACGTGAATGCTACTGACACATCAACAGGATCATTACATGTTACAGGAGGTGCAAGTGTTATTTTAGATATGTTTATTGGAGGTGACGTGAATGTCATTGATAAGATAACGGGAAACTCACTGATAATTTCGGGAACTGACAATTCAACATCAACTGATACTGGAATTGTTCAAATTTCAGGAGGTGCATGTTTTGGGAAAGATGTTAATATTGGAGGAAATACAAATACACAAACAATGAATGTTTTATCAAATGCAAGTGCAACAAATGTGTATACTGGTAGCCTACACACAATAGGTGGTGCAAGCGTAGAACAAGACATGTATATTGGTGAAGATTTGTTTGTATTAGGAAATTTGAATGCACAAAGCACCATCGAATCCACAAGTATTACAACAGGTTCGATAATTGTTAGTGGTGGTATAGGTGTCATTGGTAATGTCAATATAGGTAATACTTTAACAACATCTACACAAAACATAACAAGTACAACAGATTCGACTGATACATTGACAGGATCATTGATGGTTAGTGGTGGTGGAAGTATTGCCAAAACATTAAACGTTGGAGGAGATTTGAATGTTTTGGGAAGTTTAGTTTATGAGTCGTCATATGTTAGTGCTACTACTGAATCGACATCAACTGATACTGGTGCAATGCAAGTGGTTGGTGGAGTTGGAATTGGTAAAAACACTAATATTGGCGGAAATTTGAATGTTTTAGGCACAACGTCATTAAACAATTTATTAATTTTGTCGACAGATAACACAACATCATCAACGACAGGATCGATAATTATTGACGGAGGAATTGGAGTTGTTAAAGACGCTTATATTGGTGGAATTATAACAACAACTGACGTACAAACACAAACGTCACATATTTTATCAACAATCGATTCAACATCAGTGGATACAGGCGCATTACAAATTGATGGAGGATTAGGATTAAACAAAGCATTGTATGTCGGAACGGATTTGAATGTTGCTAATAATGCATCCATATTGACATTAAATCTTCGTTCCACAAATAATGCGACAAGTACAAATTCAGGAGCGATTCAATTAGTTGGTGGTTTAGGGATGACAAAAGATATTTACTCAGGAGGTAAAATAACAGTGGCTAACGGATTAATCACTGCAACAACAGAATCGACGAGTACATCAACTGGGAGTATGCATATTGATGGTGGTATGAGCGTTGCGAAGAATATTTATACTAATAAATTAATAGTAGCGGGAACAGATCAATCAACAAATACGCAAACTGGATCTTTACATGTATTAGGCGGTGTTGGAATTGAGAAAGACACTTTCATCGGTGGTGTATTGCATATTTCTAACACAACAGAATCGACATCGGTAACAACTGGATCGACAATTATTGATGGTGGTTTTGGAGTTACGAAAACAGCGTTTATTAATAAATTGAATATTGTTGGGACTGAACAGTCAACTGATGTTTCATCTGGATCAATGCAAGTTATTGGTGGAGTTGGAATTAATGGGGATGTCAACATTGGAGGAATATTGAATACTGCAAACACAACAGAATCGACTGATTTAACAACAGGATCGATTATTGTTGTTGGTGGACTGGCAGTTCAAAAAACGGCATGTGTTTCAAAAATTTTAATTGCGGGAACTGATAATGCGACAAGTATTTCGACTGGAACAATAACACTTAATGGTGGTATGGGAATTGAAAAAGATGTTTATGTCGGAGGACAAATTTACGCAACATCAACAGTAAGTGCTACTGATACATTGACAGGATCATTACACATCGATGGAGGTACAAGTATTGGTGAAAATTTGTATATTGGTGGGAATACACATGTGTTAGGTCAATTGACAATCGATAATACGACAGACACAACATCGACATCCACAGGAAGCGTTATCATTAAAGGGGGTTTGGGAATGGAAAATAATTTGTATGTTGGAGGAACTATCAATAGTGACGGACAGGTAATAATCAATAATACAACAGTAACAACATCCACATCAACTGGATCATTAATGACATTAGGAGGCGTAAGTGTTGGAGAATCGTTGTATGTCAATAATGTTATTAAAAGTTCAGCATGTAAAGTGAACGAATGTTTGCAAACTGGCGCAGCGCAAAATCAATGGTTTAGAATTATGTCGTATAACCGAGCAGACACACCGGGCTACGGATATATACATTTCAAATTTATCACACTCGGAGAATACGATACGAGTTATTCGTTAAACGATGGTTCGGATGTTGTTCATTTGTATTTATTATGGAATCAAAACAGTTATTTGGAGTCAACAGCAAAGAACATTTCAATTTGGAAAGAAGTTAACGGAGTGAAAACGACCCCCGAAACAAATGAAATTACTATTGCAATATATGCGGTCAATCAGGGTTCATCAAGTGAAGAAGTCAGATTATATGTAAGAAAATCGTCTACTACACAAATGGGAATAGGATGTATAACAGAAATTGGAGATATAAATTCAGATGCATTAATGTTTCCGGGGTTGGATGCAGGAACAGATGCGATTCCGTCAGATTTGAGCGGATTATCATATATTCAATATTTCGATTCAACATTACCATTAACATATCCATTTTGGTCACAGCAAGTTATGGGTTCAATACAATTAATACAAACTGATGATAGCACAAGTATAACGACTGGCGCACTGACAGTTACAGGTGGTGCATCAATACAAAAGAATGTTTACATTGGGGAAAATACATTTATTTTAGGCACAAACGATTCAACAAGTACAACGACAGGATCGTTAATTGTTTATGGAGGTTCAAGTGTCAATAAAAATTTAAGTGTTGGCGAAAATGTACACATTTATGGAACGACATCAGCGTCATCATCAACGACTGGATCATTAGTAATTGATGGAGGAATAGGAGTTAAAGAAAATGTACATGTCGGAAATGATTTAATTATGGATTCAACTGGTGGAGAATTTCAAACATCAAGTTTAAGATTTGTTAATAATACTGGAGTTTCATATGTTCAATCAGATATTAACAAAACAACAAGTGGATGGTCGGATATTGTCATATCACCATGGGCGTCAACAACGGAATATCTTAGAATTAGCAATACGTATACAACAATTCCCTTAACGACTACATCGACAAGTACATCAACTGGTGCATTGATAATTACAGGTGGGATAGGTGTTGGTGGAGCATTGTATAGTAATTCGATAGCATCAAATACATTAAGTTTAACAGGAACTGACGATGCCACGTCAACAGATTCGGGAACATTACAAATAGCAGGTGGTGCAGGAATCGCAAAAGCATTATT
>Ga0172381_10003636_pt1 | contig 16256 bp, 18 predicted proteins | sample Leawel6488metaG_FD_119754 | JGI IMG/M metagenome (GOLD analysis project Ga0172381, IMG submission 119754) | Leachate microbial communities from a municipal landfill in Southern Ontario, Canada - Leachate well 64-88 metaG | ecosystem: Engineered > Solid waste > Landfill > Unclassified | place... | reverse complement strand
TAACTCTTTAGCTTCTCCCCATAATTTTTGTGCTTCTTCTCTTATTTCAGGAATTGCTGTAGCTGACATTCTTAAAAAATGTTTGGACTCCCTTGATTCTTTTTTGCATATTCCAATTTTATGTCTAAAATCTGCTTTACTTTCTGCATCATCTGCTTCGCAATAATTTGCTCCGACACTTGTCCCGCATTTAACTAATTGATTAATGATTGGTTTAGTGATTTCATTCTTGGGAAGATTTTTACAAAATTTAATAATATTTTCTCCAAATTTTGCTGTTCGTTCTTCTAAATTGTATTTTTTTGATATTTCTGTCATTGTGATTTTTTTAGATAATTAAATTAATTAGTAATTAGATTGATTTTTTTACTCAATAACTTCTGTTTCTGAAGAAAGAGTTTTTTGGACTTCTTTCTCAATTACTTTTGTATTTTTATCGTGTAAATAAATTCCAAACAAAACGGCAAGTAAAAAAACTATTCCAGCTAAAATAAGAATCTTTTGAGTTCTTTTTTTTGAAAAAAATTCTCCGATTGCGAACTTTTTGTGACGAATTTTTTGCTTAAAAATGTATTCTTTTATTTCTTCTTCGGTGGTGAACCAGCTACCTCCGATTTTTTCTCCTTTTATCTCTTTTTTACGAATTAAGGCACTTAAATAGTCCGAATGGTATCCGGTAATTTTTGATGCTTGAGTTAAAGATATAACTTTTTTAAAATCGTTCATTTTATAAAGATATATAAAGCTTTATCGGAGTTTTTAAATATTCAAAATCAGAATCTCGGTTATCCGATATTTTTTTATACCCTTATATTATAGTAGATTGTAAACAGAATATCCACTAGTTATCCACAGTTTTGAAAAGGCCTTGCCTTCCGCCGGATTTTGGCGAAGGTAAGGCCTTATTAAAAGATAAAAAGGGCCTACTTTTGCCTAAAGGCAAAGGCAGGCCCTTTTTGTCTGAGGCTCTTTTATTTTGGATAAAAAAGCCTTACTTTTTCCCTTCGGGAAAAGGCAAGGCCTTTTTATTTCTTTTTACGAAGAAGGAAGAAAGCGAATATTATTAAGATAATTAAAGAAATTATTATATAAATTATGTCTAAATTATTTTGGACCCAAACGAGTATAAAAGTATAGAAGTAGTAAATATTAGATTTTTCAGCTTCTTTTAGAGTCTCGTTTTCTTGAACGAAGAGTAGTCCTTTGCTAATTATGATGAGAGTGCCATCATCTTTATATCTATAAATTTTTATATTATAAGTTCCAGCTTTTTGTAGTGGTGGGATAACACTTTGATAACGTCCGCTGTCCATATTTAAAGAAAATAAAAATTGTCCCATAATTTCTTTATCTGGACCAATTATTTTCATCCAATCATCTGCTAAAGTTTTTAAATTTGTATCAATGATAGTATTTTTTGCTCCGTCTACGGGAATAGTTTTATCGCCAATCAGTGGTTGAACAAGTTGATTATATTGATGTGCAAAAAATAAATTAATTAAAGAAATTTCTTCTATTTCCGTCTCTATTTCTGTCGGTATTTCTATTGGCACTTCAGTCGGAATTTCTGTTGGTGTTTCCGTCGGAATTTTTTCTTCAATATAAGCGATAGCTGAAACTCCTACACCCGTAGAAAAATTTCCATTAATATCTTTTGAAAAAAAAGAATAAAAATATTTTTTACCAGCAGTTACATTTTCGTCTAAAAATTTTTCAGTCGTTCCTTCGTAAATTAATTTACCCAAATATGGATCTCCGCGATAATGATCTTCGTGCCGCATTATGCGAACAAAAGAAAAATTTTCATCCGGTGGATTTTGCCAAGTAAGAAGTATTCCAGGTTTTGTGGTAGTAGCTTTGGCATTTAGAGGGTTAAGAGGGAAGGCTGTGTCTTTTAAAAATTTTGTAAAAAAATAAGTAGCGGGGTATAAATTAGTTCTACCCTTGGCGTCTTTACTTTCAATTGTAAAATAATACATTGTGCCAGATTTTAAATTTTGAATTTCTATTTTGTGGTCCAAAGCATAGACCACGCTAGTTAAAACTCCTTCTTTTACTTCGGTAGTTTCTCCCCATTTAACGGTGCTAATCGTGCTGACAGAACTACTCCAAGTAATTGTTGCAGTAGTTAAGGTAGTTTGAATAGATAAATTGTAAATAGAAAGTTCAGGAATACTTCCAATAACCGTTGTGCCACCGCCTCCGGATGGTGGGGCTTCGCAATCAGTAGGGCAGTTTGAATAGTTTTCTCCAGTTTCGCAAACGCCGTTTAAATTACATCCTTCTACTCCCAAATCTACCTGAATTGAATTTGACTGTGCTTGCACATAAAAATTGCCATTTAGTAAAAAAATGGCGAAAAAAATTAAAATAATTCTAGCAAGTTTTAACATTTTTATAATGTTATGGCTGTTACAATAATCGGAGCGTTATAAGTACCAGCTGTTTGAATATGGTCTGCTCCAGATTCCGCACGAAAACGCACATTAACGATACTGCCAGTCGGATGGTTGCTAGTTGTTTTTTGGGCAATTACTTTTTCTGAAGTAGAAAGTCCATCCCAACATTTGCCAGAAGTTTCTCCAGTTCCGGAATTACAAATCAAACCGTCATCTAAAAAACTAGCGATAGTGTCAGTTCCTTCTGGCGAAAATCCAAAAGCGGAAGTAGAGGAATCAATAGAAAAATCATAATCTGGAATTGCTCCAGCAGGAGTGTAATCAGTAAAAGAATCAGTTCCTGAAGTTAGGGCAGGAGTGGTAGTTGCTTCTATGCTCATACTATAACCGGCATAATTATCGGTAGTTATTTGCCAAGACAATGTTCCTTCGCTGGCTTCTCCATTTATTCCACCAATCGGAGTTAAAACCAAATTGGAAGGATTTGAAATTGCTATATAACTTTCTTGCATCTGCCAGAATCCAGCCGATAATTTATAATTATCACTAGCAGAAAGTCCAGTGCCAACTTCTCCAGCAGTATCGTTTAGCATATAACTTGGGCTGGTGGAATTTTCTCCGCCAACATTTACTGTATCGGACATTATCTTGTAAGTAGAACTTTGCATTGATTCAGCCAAGATACTGCAAAAAGGAACTGCAATTAAGAGAGAAAGGGATAATATTGTAAAATATTTTTTCATTTTTTTATTTTTTCTTTCTTAATTCAAAACGGGTCAAGAAATAATACAAGAAAGCAATTATCAAAGCGATGGATATAAATCCAATAAGTAGTATTTTCCATGGAAGCACCCAAAAAGCTAAATCAACATTTTCGTAGGTATTATTGTAGCCTTTATTTAAAGACAAAGTTGCCGTATAACGACCCAAACTAAATCCATCAGTCCATTTTACTTCTCTATATCTAGTAGAATCTGGTAAAACAAAATAAGCATCTACTGGCAAAGTGCTAATTGTTTTTCCAAACATATTTTTAATTGTTACTGTGCCGTAAGGGACGAGGTGAACATTTCCGGTATTTTTAAATGCAATTTCAAATCCTTCCGGTCTTTTTTCATAAAAAGTTTTTTCTGGTCCGATTGTTTTAAAATTTTCAATGTTTCCTTCCAATTTTCCTTCACCATTTATTTTCAATAAAAAAAGAGAACCAATTCTAGAAATAATTTTTGTTTTACCCTCTACCTCTACTGCATTTTCTGTCTCTTGCTTGTCTGGGTCATTTGAAACTATTAATGCTCCATAATATCCTCTCGGTTCGGCATTTAAAGGGACAGAAATAGTAATTGGAATAATAATTTTTTCTCCAAATTCAAGAGAGAATTCATTTATTTCGGGAACAATTAAATCTTTTAAAGAATATGGGCTATGACTGTCTCCCATAAGGACTACTGGTTGTTTGGGATCGCTAGTTCCGACGAAGTCTTCTGTGCTTAGTTTGAAGCTAACATTTTTATTTATACGATTTGTGACAGTAATATTTTTTACTACACTTTCTCCAGGATTCAAAGATATTTCTGTTTTTCCAGGTTCCACCACAAAGTCATTTTGTGGAATCATTTCCATTTTACTTTTTTGAAAAGCAAATGAAAATCCTGGAGCAATAGTGCTACCAAGAATGACAGAGGTGATTATGATATAAAAAAATTTTTTCATGTCTAAATAAAAAAGGAAAAAACAAAAAGAAAAGTTGAATTATAATGTTGTAGCGGTAGCGGTAATAGTTGCAGTATAAGTTCCAGAAGGAGCATAAATATCTTTTTGTTCAGCGGCAAAACAAATTGTTGTAGTTACTCCGAGAGGATTAACAGAAAGGTCGGTCATTGTTCCAGTGGAGATAGTGTTATTATTTGTCGTAAATCCAGCATAATTTAAAGTAGCAGTTGGCGTTCCTGCAGATCCACAAGAAGTTCCTGTCCCCCAAATACCCATTGTTGTAACATCTGTGCCATAAGCAGAATATCCAAATTCTATATCTCCGCTACCTACGCTCCAAGTTTCTGGAGTTGGTGTCCATATTGCCGATACTGCCTCGCAAGTAGCTCGTGTTGTTTTTGAAACATCAGAACAAGTTCCTAACGCTTCTGTGTAGTCATCAAACGAATTAGACCCACTTTTAAGAGCGGGAGCGGTAAGAGCTTTAACGGCCAAAGTATATCCATCTATTGCGTTTGTTTTTACATTCCAAGAGGAAGTTCCAATAGAAGAATTGGCGGTTACTCCAATATTTGGAAGCATAGTAACATCGTCACCAGGCGTGATAGCTATACCCGATGTTACATCAAGTGTGACAACAACATCATCAGTAGCCGTTTCACCGGTAGCAAAAGCTGTTTCTACTACTGGGTAAAATTGAATGACAGAAAATATTAATAACACAAAAAAACCAATAAAACCTATTATAATTTTTTTATTTAAATTTGTTTTGGTTGTCATTTTTTTTTGAATTTTTACTTAATTTATTTTATTAAGAATTGTTTTTCAGATTTTTTTACAATTCAATGCAATGAAGTATATAAAAAAAAAAAATTAAAATAAAGCGATTTTATCCACGCTTTCCACACTATCCACAGTTCTAAAATATAACCTCTAAATTTTTCTTGTTTACCTCACCCCTTAGCTCTCTCCTTATTAAGGAGAGGGGAAATTTAGAGAAAAAGGGTCTGCCTTTTCCCGAAGGGAAAAAGTAGACCTTTTTTCTAAAATAAACTAATATATAAATATGTAAGTTATTTTGCCGTTATAGCTCAGGTAGCAGAGCACGTTCTTGGTAAGAACGAGGCCATTGGTGCAAATCCAATTAACGGCTCTATTTAAATAAGCCGATATAGTTCAGTGGTAGAACACTACTTTCGTAAAGTAGGAACGTGGGTTCGATTCCCACTCTCGGCTCAAAAAATACTCGTAATTTTTTAAAGATAAAATTTTGATAAATCTTGAATAATTTCTTCGTCAAGGAGTTCTTTTTCTATCATCCAATTATCATTAAAAGCATGAGAAAGATAACTTTCTCCACTGTCACCAATAAGTAGAACCATTTTTTTTATTTTTTTTGAAATTGGTTTTTCTTTAATAAATTTCATTGCGTAGTAAAGTATCATACCACTAGAATCACCAACTAATAGTCCTTTATTATGTGCAAAAAATCGCATGGTATTGAATGCTTCTTTGTCAGATACATAATCGTGTTTATCAAAAAGAGAAATATCAATATTTTTAGGTAATATTGCTCCGGCTGGATAGCCCGGACCAGAAATAAAATAACCATGTCCACGTGGAGAAAAATGGCTAGAGCCTTTTGGTTCCAGGGCGATTATTTTAATTTTTCCATGTTCTTTTAGATAACGACTAGATCCAGAAAGTGAACTACCGGTTCCAATTGTTCCAATTAAATAATTAGCATCAGGGATTTGTTCTGAAATTTCTTTACCAAGAGTATTATAAAAACCTGCTGGATTGTTGGGATTATCATACTGATCAAGATTAATGCCTTTTGTTTTTTTGGCCAATTTTTTAGCGATATTTCTACGGACATCTACTAAGTGTCCACCTTTGGAGTTTTTTTCTTCCGTGCAGAAATGTAATTTACCACCATAAGCAAGAATAGAATTGAGTTTATCTGATGGGGCATGTTTATCAACCACAGCGGTAAATTTATATCCACGCACAGCTGATAACATTGCTAAAGCCTTAGCGGTATTACCAGAAGAAGATTCAAAAATTTCCATACCTTTTTTTAACTTGCCGGATTTTTCTGCTGCATTCATCAAGGCAAGGGCGGTTCGGTCTTTAAAACTTCCACCCGGATTAAAATATTCTAGCTTTAAAAAAATTTCCCAATCTTTTCTAACGGTTGGAATTTCAAGCATTGGTGTATTTCCAATAAGTTCATCAATTTTCTTTTTTGTATTCATATATTCATTATACAAATTTAAATAGATAAAGCTACATTTATTGTGTTGTTTTAAAAAATTTTTGATATACTAAAAAGATGGATGAAGAAAAAATAGATGAAAGAATTAAAGAATTAGAAACTGAAACACAAAAAGTAGATTTTTGGAGCGACAAAAATAAAGCACAAGATATATTAAAAAAAATTTCAGAACTTAAAGAAAAAAAAGAAGGAATCAATAAATATGATAATGGTAATGCAATTATTACTATAATTTCCGGAGCAGGTGGAGATGATGCCGAAGATTTTTCACGAATGCTTTTGGAAATGTATATGAAATTTGCAAATAAAAAAGGATGGAATATTTTTTTTATTCACGAACACAAAAATGAACACAATGGATATAAAAATGTTTCTTTTGAAATAGACGGACGCCTGGCGTCCGTCAAGAATGTATATGGAATGTTAAAAAATGAATCGGGGGTGCATCGTCTTGTTCGCATTTCTCCATTCAATGCAAAAAAATTAAGGCACACTTCTTTTTCTTTGGTGGAAGTTCTGCCGAAATTTTCTAAATTGCAAGAGAAAGATATTGTTATTCCAGAAAGTGATATTAGAATAGAATATAGTCGTTCCAGTGGGCCTGGAGGACAAAATGTAAATAAAAGAGAGACGGCTGTTCGGTTGGTACATACTCCAACTAATCTTTCTGTTCATGCTTCAGGAGAACGTAGTCAAGAACAAAACAGAGAATGGGCGATGTCTATTCTTCGGGCAAAAATTTTTAAGAGAGCACAAGAAGAACAAAAAACTATAGAAGAAGTTTACAAAAAAAATTACAACACAGAAATAGAATGGGGAAGTCAGATACGTTCTTATGTATTACATCCTTATAAAATGGTGAAGGATCATAGAACTGATGCGGAAACTTCAGATGTTGATGATGTTTTAGATGGAGATTTAGATTTGTTTGTTGAGGCGGAAAAAAATCTTTAATACAACCCCACCTAACCTCCCCTTGTCAGGGGAGGAACACCTCACCCCTAACCCCTCTCCTTATAAAGGAGAGGGGAAGCTCCGACTTAAGTCGGAGCAGGGGTGAGGTAAAGTCGGGGGATTTAGGGGGTTGTATTTTTATTTTGGAATTAAAAAAATTTTATGTTAAAATAGAACTGTGATTTATTTTAATAATGTTTCCAAAATTTATAACAGAAATTCTGTAGGTTTAGATGATGTGACTTTAACTATCACGGCAGGGGAATTTGTTTCTATCGTCGGACATTCGGGAGCAGGTAAGACCACTCTTATAAAAATGATTTTAGCGGACGAAGTTCCAACAGACGGAACGGTTTTTTTTGAGTCAACCAATGTTGGTAAACTGAAAGACAAAGATTTAACCAATTTAAGAAGAAGAATCGGAGTTGTTTTTCAGGATTTTAAACTTCTTTCAAATAAAACTGCTTATGAAAATATTGCTTTTGCGATGGAAGCTGTTGGTAAAACGAACGAAGAAATAGAAAGCGATGTTCCGCATGTTTTGGAATTGGTGGATTTAGATAATAAAATGTATCATTTCCCGCATCAAATGTCTGGAGGAGAACAACAGCGTTTGGCGATTGCTAGAGCGATCATAAATCAACCAGAAATTATTATTGCAGATGAACCGACGGGTAATTTGGACGCGATTAATACTTTTGAAATAATTCAAATTTTGAAAAAAATAAACGATTTAGGGACGACTGTCATTTTGACTACTCATAATCGTGGTGTTGTTGATTCGGTTGGCAGAAGAGTAATAACGATGGAAAAAGGCAAAATTATCAGAGATGACAAAAGTGGTAAATATAGTATATAATTTATTATAATTATGATTATTGATTTAAAAAGAGTTATAAAAGCAGGGTTTCTAAATTTTTTTAGAAGCGGAATTGTTTCTTGGGCAGCGGTTTTAGTTGTCACTATTACTCTTTCTGTTATTACTGGAATATTATTATTGCAATCGGTTCTTACTTTTTCTTTAGATCAAATAAAAAATAAAGTGGATGTGGCGATTTATTTTACAGTTAATGCGCCGGAAGATAGTATTCTTTCTTTAAAAGAATCTTTGGAAAAATTGCCAGAAGTAAAAGAAGTTGCTTATGTTAGTGCAGACGAAGCTCTGGAAAATTTTAGAGAACGTCATAAAGATGATTACTCAACTATTCAAGCTTTGGACGAAATAAAAGAAAATCCCTTGGGAGGTTATCTTAATGTAAAAGCGAAAGAAGTTTCTCAATATGAAAGTATTGCTAATTTTATGAAATCGGATGATGCGCTTGTTACGGGTTCCGCTTCCACTATAGATAAAATAAATTATTACCAAAATAAAACAGTAATAGAGAGATTAAATAATATAATATCTGGTGGACAGAAATTAGGCTTTTTGGTTACTTTAATTTTGATAATAATTTCTATAATTATTACTTTCAATACTATCAGATTGACTATTTTTATTTCTAAAGAAGAAATAGGAGTGATGCGTTTAGTTGGAGCAAGCAAAATGAGAGTTCGTAGCCCTTTTATGGTAGAAGGCGCAATTTATGGAGTAATTGCTACGATTATAACTTTAATTATTTTTTGGCCAATCACTTTTTATCTCGGAAGAAATATGACCAGTTTCTTAGGTTTTAATGTCTATGATTATTATATTTCAAACTTGCTTCAAATTTCAGTAATTATTTTATTATCAGGAGTTCTTTTGGGAATGATTTCTAGTATCATTGCTACTAGAAAATATCTTAACAAATAGTCATAAAGTAAAAAGTTTATAAAGTATATAAAGTATGATCAAACAAACAAAATACATCTTTGTAGTGGGGGGAGTTATTTCCGGAGTGGGAAAAGGTATTACTTCATCCTCACTTGGACTCATTTTAAAAAATCGCGGATTAAATGTCACTTCTATAAAAATAGACCCATATATTAATGTTGACGCAGGCACTATGAATCCAACTGAACACGGAGAAGTTTTTGTGTTGAAAGATGGTGACGAGACAGACCAAGATATGGGAAACTATGAAAGATTTTTGGATGTAAATTTAACTCGCATAAATTATATGACTACCGGCAGGGTTTACAAATCGGTCATAGAAAAAGAACGCAATTTAGAATATAAAGGAAAGTGTGTAGAAGTAGTTCCGCATATTCCGTTGGAAGTTATTGGACGAATTAAAGAAGCCGGCAAAAATGCAAAAGCAGATATCGTGATAATAGAAATTGGCGGAACGGTGGGAGAATATCAAAATATGCTTTTTCTGGAAGCTGCTAGAATAATGAAACTTGAATCTCCGAAAAATGTTTTTTTTGTGATGGTTTCTTATTTGCCGACTCCACATACTGTTGGAGAAATGAAAACAAAACCGACTCAAAGCGCTGTGAGGACATTAAATGCTTCAGGAATTCAGCCAGATATTTTGATAGCTAGAGCTAGCGCAATTTTGGATAAGAAAAGAAAAGAAAAACTTTCTTTGTTCTGCAATATGCCAGTGGACAGAGTTATCTCCGCCCCAGATGTGGAAAGTATTTATGACATACCATTGAATTTTGAAAAAGAAAAACTTTCAGAAAAACTTTGCGAAATTTTGGGAGTTGTTTCTAAAAAATCAGATGTTAAAGCTTGGGGTAAATGGAAAAATTTTGCCAAACACTCGCATAATGGAAAACAAACAGTAAAAATTGCAATGATTGGAAAGTATTTTGAAACAGGGGATTTTATTTTATCCGATTCTTATTTGTCAGTCATTGAAGCCTTAAAATATTCCAGTTATTTACAAAATAGAAAACCAATAATAACTTGGCTTAATTCTACCGATTTTGAATCTGCCCGACCGGATGGTCGTTCGGGCGGGAAAAATACGGCTAAACTAAAAGAATTAAAAAAATATGATGGGATAATTATTCCGGGAGGATTTGGTTCACGTGGCGTGGAAGGGAATTTAAGCGCGATAAAATTTGCCAGAGAAAATAAAATTCCGTATTTTGGTCTTTGCTATGGAATGCAAATGATGGTTATAGAATATGCCAGAAATATTTTAGGATTAAAAGACGCCAATACTAGGGAAGTGAATCCGAAATCAAAAAATATGGTAATAGATATAATGGAATCACAAAAAGAAATTTTAAAAAATAATTTATATGGCGGTTCAATGCGTTTAGGAGCTTATTCTGCAAATTTAAAAAAGGGAAGTGTAGCTGAAGTTGCTTATAATTCCTTTTCTCAAGGTCGGCCCTTAAATCTTCAAAAAGGATCGACCTCTATCATAGAGCGTCATCGCCATCGCTATGAAGTTAATCCGGCATTTATTGCCGATTTGGAGGCAAAAGGTCTTGTATTTTCGGGACGTTCTCCGGATGGACATTTAATGGAAATTGCGGAACTTCCAAAAAATAAACATCCATTTTTCTTGGGAACTCAATTTCATCCAGAATTTTTAGCTCGTCCACTTTCTCCACATCCGCTTTTCACTGCTTTTATCAAAGCTTGTATTGGAAAAAAATAAGAATATTTTTTATGACCAAGAATTTTGACGAGTGGAATTCTCTAAAAAAAATAATTGATGTAAATAAACGTGAAGTTTTTGGTTATCCACGCGAGGTATGGTGGTGTTCTTTGGGGATTAATATCGGGGTTGAAATTGACGGAAAAAATGAAAATTTTGAACGTCCAGTTATTATCATAAAAGTATATAACAAAGAAACTATGCTTGTGCTTCCAACAACTAGCAAGGAAAAGAAAGATGAATTTCATATTCCAATAGAGATTGATGCTCAAAACCTAGAGACAAAAGAGTTTTATAAAAAAATTGTATATGTAAAACTTACTCAATCAAGAGTAATTAGCAATAAACGGTTATTACGCAAAGTTGATGTTATTAATGAAGAAGATTTTAAAAAAATTAAAAATGCGTTTAAAAACTTCACTTAAACGCATCGATGCCTCGCATTACTGCGAGGCATCTCGGAGGCCGAAGCCCTAATATATATATATTACCATAGAGTCATTTATTAAACAATTAGTTATCCACAAAAATAAAAAAAGTTGTTTTTAAAAAGGCCTTGCCTTTCGTTGGATTTTGGCGAAGGTAAGACCTTTTTCTAATAGAGTTATCCACATAATACCTTGCGTGGCATAGAACCTAAATGTTAATATTTTAATTATGAAGAAAGAAGAAAATTTTGAAGAAACAAAAGCCCAAATGCGTAAAGGTATGCTTGAGTTTTGTACCTTGCTTATAATTTCTAGAGGTAAAGTATATGCTTCAGATATTTTAAAAGAATTAAAAAAAGCGGATTTGATAGTCGTGGAGGGAACTCTTTATCCCTTATTGAATCGTTTAAAAAATGAAGAACTGTTGGGGTATTCTTGGAAAGAATCATCTTCTGGTCCACCACGCAAATATTACACTCTTACTTCTAACGGCAAAGAAAAACTTGAACAACTTAAAGCAACTTGGGAATCATTAGTAAAATCAATTAACATTTTAATTTAAATATATATATGAATCCCGTTAGAAATTTACAAAACGGGGAAAAATTATAAAACTTAACAAAATTATCTATTCTTATTTGTGGTTTTGGAATTTCCAAAGCGATGAATAGTTATCAAAAAATGGGATATCCAACTTCTTCAGTATTTCAAATAGAATCTTTTAGCGAATCTATTGAAGAATCTTTTGAAAATGGTAATTGGCCTGCTAATCAATAAATATAATTCCAAGATTTATTATAACAAAACGACTCATCAAGAGCGACCTAATTGGTTCATTCTTTTATTCATAAACTCGTTTTTATTTATAAACTCGTATAAAAGTTTCATTTGATTTTTTTATAATTTTCATTTTTTAATTATACCCTGTAGTAGATTTTTGTGAAGCACATTAGTTAGTTATCCACATTTTATTGCGGATATTGTCCATTTTTGCTATACTTGAATTGTAATGAAAGTTACCCTCGCCTGAAGGATACCAGGATTGTATTTATACCCAGCTCGAGCCTTACCGCTCGGGTTGGTTTGTTTTTGGAGTATATTGTAAGAATTGAGCTAATGTTTCAGCTGGAATAAATTTGTCAGCTACAGTCTGAAGCTCAACACTCATACGGTTTCTAGTACAAACAATAATAACTTTTTTCCCTTTGCTCTTTAAATATCCCAATAACCCACCAAAATCACTATCTCCAGAGAAAAGCATAACTGTGTCATATTTTTCAATCTTCTGAAGCATTGTCATTGTCATTTCTACATCAAAATTACACTTAGGAAATTTTCCAACAAAAGTTCCATCTTCATCGTAATGAGGCACCATTTTAATTGGTTTTGTTTTTACTTGAAAACCAGCTCTTCCTGCCTTATCTATACGCCAAACTGATTTATTATGTTTATCTTTTCCTTGTTCTTCACTAAAATGACCGTAATAGAAAAACTTTTTTACAGGGGTAACCCAATTACATACTTTAGCTAATTTTATTATATCCACCTCCAGTGAAATTCTAAATTTATTTTCCTCTGGCCAAAAATCTTTAGCCCAAGGACGGACATTACCGAAATCAATAAAAACAAAAACCCTACCAAATTCTTGAGGATCAAAGAAATAATATTGGGCCTTAAAATCATCAATTTCCATATGATTATTTTATCATAGCTCTCCACTAAATGTCTTATTTAGTATAAATTTCTTTAATTCCTCATTTTCTAAATCTAATGACATGTTTTTATTGTATCAAATTAAAGCCAATTGATAAAAAGCTGTTTTGGACTACACCAACTAAATGACACAACAAAAAATGAGGTACGAGTTTTAATTTGCCTTTAGTAACCTCATTTATATCTGGCATATTGCATTCTTTTATTAAGGTGTGCATAAGTTTTGATCTATTTAAATTTTTCAAAAAATTCTGGATGATTTTTTGCTGTATTGTAAATAAAATCAAAATCATAACGTCCATAACCAAAAGTTTCTTCTTCTGCGTCCTCATCTTTTTCTTTATTTAAATAATTTATAAAATCAAGTATAGAATTAATTATGTTACCTCTTAAGCCCATTAATTTTTTATATTTTTCAATATATAGAGTTTCATTTCCATGTTTTAATTCAACAGCCATCATATCTGCTAATTGATATATTTGTTTCCATAAACTCTTAATAATAGTCTCCCAAAGAAAAGTATTTTTTATAATCCAATTAATAATTATGATTACTATAACTATGATTAGTATGTACCACATATATTTTATTATATCTCTAAACAATATTAATTAATAGACTCAGACGTATCTCGTGCGTAATAACTCGGCACGACTTGGCTGAGACGCTCGGGCTGGGGACCTATCTGTTCCTTACCTCATAATGTTATTTTAATAATATAATTTTAAAATAATGATGCATCTCGAGCGGACTATTTATTCCTCATTTTTCTGTATTCGCTACCACTCATATAACTTTTTGTATTAGTAACTTTATCTACAAAAAGTATTCCATCAAGATGGTCATACTCATGTTGTATAACTCTTGCTAACAATCCATTGGCTTTTATTTCAAATTCCTCACCTTTTTCATCGAATGCTTGGATTATTATATTTTTAGGTCTATTTACAAGTCCAAATAAATTTGAGTTTGCAACACTTCCACAACCTTCATATCCAGATACTTTTTCTTTTGAAGAATAAGTTATTTTAGGATTAACAAAAATTCTAAGTTTATCTAATTCTTTAGATTTTCTATTTTTTGTTTGTCTAATTTCTGTTACAAATATTCTTAAATTTTCATTAATTTGTGGAGCAGAAATACCTATAAGATTTTCAGATCTCATCGAATCTATAAGATTCTTTATTAAAACTTTTGTTTTATTTGATTTAATATTTTTTAATACTAAATTTTTAGATATTTTTCTTATTTTAGGATTTCCTAGCTGAACTATTTCTTTTATTATCATAATTTATATTATATACGATATTTAAAAAATGTCAGAATATGATGCATCTCGTGTGAGATAACTCAGCACGACTTGGCTGGGAGACCTGGACTCGAACCAAGATCACATCCTCCAGAGGGATGGGTCCTACCATTAGACGATCTCCCAATATTTTACCATTAGACGACCTGCTCGCATTGACATACGAGTCAAGGCGGGTCTCCCAATGGCTACCTATACAATAATACTAAAATAGCTTTTTATCAATTAGTTTTAATTTGGTATAATTTAACCTATGGAAAAGAAAAAAATATCTTTAGTGGCGATGATGGCTATTTTAGTGGCAGGAGGTTATGGGGGATATATATTAGTAAAAGAAAAAGATTTGGAGAGTTTACGTTCCGGACAGGTGGTTACTTATGAAGTAAAAAGAGTAATAGACGGAGATACATTTGAATTAGCTGATGGCGACATTGTGCGTTTATTGGGTATTGATGCTCCAGAAGAAAAGGATTGTTATTATGAAGAAGCAAAAGAAGCACTAAAGAATTTAGTGGAAGGGAAAGAAGTAGAATTGAGAAAAGATGTGACTGGTGTGGATGATTTTGGTAGACTTTTACGATATGCGATATTACCGAATGTTGATACGTTAAAGAATAATGTATTAATAGACGAATATATGATTCAAGAAGGATATGCAGAAATGCAAAATAATTCCAGAGACAAACTTTATTATGGATTATTTTTAGAAAAACAAGAACAAGCTAAAAAAGAAAAACGAGGACTTTGGGGAGAATGTGAATATACACCATCAGAACATAGCCAAGCTGATACCGACGCACCTTCTCTTGAATGTTCCATAAAAGGAAATATTTCTACTGGAATTTTTGGGAAAACTTATTTTTTGAAAGAATGTAATAACTATGGGCAAGTTAAGATAGATGCAAATAGGGGAGAAAAATATTTTTGTTCTGAAGAAGAAGCAAAAGAAGCGGGTTTTGTAAAAGCTAGATATTGTCCTTAAATAAACTGTGGATATCTGGTCAAGGCCTTGCCTTTGTAATACAAACGAACGCCAGGCGTTCGTTTGTGTGGCGTTCGTTTATATTGTTTGGATAGTTCGCAATTTTGAATTTTAATTTGCTATAATAAACTCATGGGAACATTTATTGAAACAAACGATACTTTACAAATTACCAAGGAACAAGGATTTCCTTCGGAGTTGAATTTAGAAGTTCATCTTAATACCCCTTTTACTGTGGGGGGGGTTGGTAATAAAATATTTGAATTTAAAAATAAACCAAATATTCGCATATATCAACAACCACCAGTTAGAAATTTCTTAGTGGAAAATAGAAACGAAAAATGGATTTATTGGGGTTTGATTCATATTCTTGAAATTACTCATGATTATGAAAACAAAACGACAAGTGGAAAATTTAAAATTATTTATATAAATACACCCGAAGAAATGAAAATAGCTCATAATATTATAGACCGAAATCCAGAGACAAATTTTTTCTAAAAAAACTGTGGATATCTGGTCAAGGCCTTGCCTTTTACTCTCGAATTTAATTTTTTGTATAATTCTACTTGTAAGACGTAAAATGGTACACAAGGATTATTAATAAAGAATTTTTGCTATAATAAAAATATGCAATTAGAAACTGAAAGATTAATACTAAGAAAACCAAAGAAGAGCGATTGGAAAGATTTAATGGAAGGAGTAGGAGAGTTTGATGTTGCTAAATGGCTTTTCTCTGTTCCTCATCCTTATCCTAAAAAAGATGCAATAAATTTTATTGCGAAAAAAATAAAAAAATGGAAAGAAAAAATTCAAGATGATTATCTTTTCTTTATTGAATTAAAATCTGAGAAAAAAGTTATTGGGGCAATGGGAATTCATAAAGTAGATTATTTTTCTGGAGTTGCTGAAACCGGTTCTTGGATAAATAAGAAAT
>Ga0172381_10003635_pt1 | contig 16258 bp, 30 predicted proteins | sample Leawel6488metaG_FD_119754 | JGI IMG/M metagenome (GOLD analysis project Ga0172381, IMG submission 119754) | Leachate microbial communities from a municipal landfill in Southern Ontario, Canada - Leachate well 64-88 metaG | ecosystem: Engineered > Solid waste > Landfill > Unclassified | place... | reverse complement strand
GACTCCAGGGGTTTATTCTTCAATTGATCGTGGCTACTGGCAATTTAATGACAAATACCATCCTGAAGTCTCTGATTGGTGTGCTAAAGATGTTAAATGTTCAACCGATAGGGCCTATGAGATGTTCAAACATGACGGAAGTTTCAAACAATGGAGTGCTGGGAAATGTTTAGGAATATGAGAAAGATATCACGAAAAGGAATAGAGAAGAAATTAGACGAAGTAGTCAAACTAATAGCCTTTGCTAGAGATGGTGAGTGTGTTACTTGTCCTTTATGGTTAGAGATCAAGAAAGGCAATCCGCAACCACACATTCCGTCTTGGGTAATGCAACCTGGGCACTTTATAACCAGAGGAGCACACGCAGTTAAGTGGGATTTAAGGAACGTCTATCAACAGTGCAAAACTTGTAACTACTTACATGAATATCATCCGGAAGTCTTAGCTAATTATGTAGTAAATACTTTAGGGGTAGAAGAATTTGAGAGATTAGTATTTGATGGAAATAAGACTAAAAAATACTTAATGCCGGAACTAGAAGAATTATATATTAAATTAGAAAAGATTAAGGAAACAAAATGATATTAAAAATAATCAGATATAACGATATATTAAACGAGTTTGTTTGTGTGGAAGATAATGAAAAAACCCACTATGTTAATTTGTTTGTAGACGGCTCGTATAAGGGATTTGGGAATATGAGTTGGAAAAAGAATTATGTAGAAAAATGCAATAAACTTGTTGGTAGGAAAATTGAAGTTAAAAATCTTTTTACAATATTGGAATCAGCACAAGGAGTTAATTTACTTAAATGAAAAAACACACCCTACATATTGTTGTAGTAGACGGAAAAGAATGGCCCTATAAGGTTTCACCCAGTGGAGACATATTTACAACGCCTAATAGATACAACGGATACAAGATTAAAAAACTCATACCACGCACCAACCATGGTGGATATTTAAGGATTACACTGTCTAGTAAAGGTGCCTATAAACAAACTAATGTAAATCGTGTTGTCGCTGAAGCTTTTATTCCTAATCCCAATAACTATCCATTTACAAATCACATAAACGGAATAAAAACTGACAACAGGGTTGAAAATATTGAATGGTGTACCTGTGCACAAAATACCCATCATGCTGTGGATAATGGTTTAATTAAATCAAAAATAAACTCTACAAAAGTCAGAAAGATTAAAGAGTTACTTATAAGTGGTATTAAAGGTGGTGTAATTGCTGAAATGTACGGTGTGAGTACGGGGGTAATATCAAGAATAAATACAGGCAAAATATGGTCAAACCTATGAAGAAACAACTCCTCCCCAAGAAACATACAAAGAAATACACCCATTCACAGAAGTATTTGGGATTCGCCAATCTAGGTTCAACAAATCTAACTTACGTCAAACCAAAGAAAGTAAAGAAGATTGAAAAGATAAAACTTATTTTAGGAAATCAGAATGAAATAATACTGAGAAATGGACTGAACCAAATAATAGATTATATAAATAAAAAATGAGACGTTTAAAAACAAAGAAGATTGAATGTAAACATAAATGGCAGATAGTTCATAACGGGATAACTTTGATTGCAGTTTGTACTAAATGTTTTGAAAGGAAATTTATATAAACACTAAAAAATGATACGTTTACTAGGTCTAATACCGGCAATAATATTTTTGATTTGGATTTTTAGGGGAATATCTCTAATGGAATTGTTTTTCTTAATTGTAATCTTTGAAGTTATTACTGGAGGTATCCTTTGGACTTTTGGAGTAATATAAGTACATTAAGATTAAAAGATTTACTGGAGAAAAGGTTTGCAAGTTTCTGGACCTTGAAAAATATGGGGTTTGCAGACCATCTCTAACCTTAGGTAAGTTAGAGAGCTCCCGTAAGTCTTTTAAAAGGGATAGCACATTTAATTGATTTACACATGGGTATGGGGATAAGTGGGGTAGAGGCAAGATTACTACACTCTATCAGGCAATAGACTGGGGAAATAGTAAAGGTTCCAGTTTCCCGAACGTACCCAGTTGTAAGTCTATTAAACAAGAAATAGATAGGTCAAAAGAGAATATGAAATATATAACAAAACAAAAGGAAAGTTATCTTAAAGCTAATGAAGCCAACTTAACTTTTGCCGATGTCGTGGAATCGGCTCAGAAGTTAAAAGCGTTTCCCATTAAAAGTGTCAATGTTGGTTTCAAGATGTATGAGAATTTGTTGGAGTATGTCAAAACACAAAGTATCAAACCCCTTAAGAAAACCGAGCTTTATTTGGGAAGTTTATATGGAGTAAAGATTTTAATTGACTCCGATTTGGAACCTAACGAAATCAAAATAGTCAAATAGATAATATGCAAAAACAATTAAAGGGAAAAATTAAAAAGTTAGAAATAGACCTTCTTGAGGACGCTAGTGAAGAAAATTACAGAAGAGCTAGGGCTAAATATATCGGTGAATACGAAGAATATAAAGTTGGCGGTTTCCTTAGTGCTGGTGGTTATGAAAAAAATCCTGTTGTTGGTGAGGCAGAATGGAATAAAGAATACCCAGATGGTTTTGATGACTGGGAGGCTAACCAGAAAATACTAACCAGCATTGGTCAACAGATGGTAATAGATAAAATTAACGAACTAGTAGAAATCTCAAATAAAAAACTTAAATAACACATATAAGATGAAAAAGATAACAACAGAAGAAGTTTGGGCAATAATGATACCACTAATGATTTTTGTTGGATTTTTAATTGCAATACTCAAAACTTAAATAACACAATATGTCAAACACTAGGGAGAAAATAACGACAATAAGATTGATAATATACGAAATATTGAGGTTTCTTAATGAAATCTTCTATCCAAATTGGTTTGATAACTGTTTTCTCCATGGGAAGAAAACTCTAATTCAAAAACTAATAAACAATCTTTATTCTAGTGATGAACTGATGCATATAAATAGACCTAGAATATCAAAAATACTGAAGGAAATATCTGAAAACAGAAAACTAAAATGACACACAAGATAAAGAGGGAGAAAGAGAAGAAGGAAAAATCAGAAATTGTAGATATCATTTTTACAACAATTTCAAATCTATTATGGTTTGGTGCGTGGCTTTATATTATTTTTATTCTTCATCATTCAGGATGGTGGATTTTATTACCAATGTTTTTTCACTTTGCTACCGATAAAACAATAAAAATTAGAAACAAAAAATGATAAAGAAAGATACTAAGTCGCAAGTTGGTAATTCAGAAATATGAGAACTATAAAAAAGGGAATTGAAGAAAGGAATGCTTATTGCGTGTCTTGTGAATGGAGTTGCCACACACTTGATTCAAATAGACAAGCTAGAAAACATACTCTAAGAACTGGGCATACAGTTGATATTTACACAGAAACTTGGACTAGAACAAAATCAAAATGACCAAATCTAAGTCGCAAATATTGAAAGAGGAAGGGGGAAAGATATGACAAAACTTGAATCGTACAATCTTGCAATTAAAGAAGGACATATGTATCAGGATAGACAGAATATTTGCACAGCAAGACAGAGTTTTGAAAATTTGTATTGCCCATTTGAATGTAAAAGATGCGAGAAATTGATTGAAAAGGAAAGACAAAAACTTATTAGATTACAGACAGAGTATAAAAATAAATGGGGAAAAGAATACCACTAATATGAATAAAGATATGCAAAAAGAAAAGAAAGAGGAAATAAAACCGTTAAAGTTAGGTATGTATTATGATGACGGGGACAGTGTTGAGGGTAATATTGGATATATTGAAGAAAAAATCAACGAAATTATTGAACGCCTTAACTCAAAATAACCATGTCTAAATTTACTGATACAGATAAAAAGATAAAATGTGAGAAGTGTAATAACGGATGTGTAACAACCACTGACACTGGTGGTATGGTCAGACTAGGGTGTGTGGCTGTTAATGGAATTATTTGGCATGACCCATCTCAGTGTGTTTGTGACTGTCATTCTACTAACTACTCAGATACAGATAAATACAAAGATAGCGACAAGAGATTTGATAAAGCCTTTGGAGATGGAATCTTTGGTATTGGATTAGTTGACCCAGAATGTATTAAATCCTTCCTCCACCAAGAGATTGAGAGGAAAGAAAATAATTTAATAGGTAATTTTATTGAGCAATTACTTTATATCCAGATTACACCAGATTTAGAAATGACAGTTCAAAGACTCTTAAAAGATTATAGGAAAAAATTAGACAAAACCAAATGAATACAAAGGAAATAAAATGTAAATGTCCTTGTCACAGAATTGTTCCTGATGAGATGAATAATTGCGATTGTATGAAAAACCATCTGACATCTCAACCAACATATGAAGAAGAAATAAGAAAGATATGTACCTACTCAAGTGATGATGGAACAAGTGGCTATGAGTTATCCGAGGAACAGTTTGGACGGATATTTGATTTAATTGAGAAAGTCCTTTCCTCCCAAAGAGATTATTATATTAAGGAGTTGGGTTTAAAAAGATGTAGTTCTTGTAACAAATATAAATTATTAACCGATTTCTGGAAGAATCATGCACAACCAGACGGAAGGGACTTTCACTGTAAAGAATGTAATAAGATTTCTCACACTAAACGCTATTATAAAAATCCTGAGCTTTATGCAAGTAGAATGAAAAAGTATCGCAAGACAGAATCTGCTAGAGAAAAAACTCATGCTAGAAATAAGAAATATAGAGCGTTGTACCCTGACAAATATAAGGCACGAACCATACTTAGTAATGCCATAAAATATGGAAAAATTAAAAAACTCCCTTGTGAGATTTGTGGTAATGAAAAATCTGAAGCCCACCACCCAGATTATTCTAAACCATTGAAAGTCAAATGGTTATGTATTAAGCATCACAAAGAAAATCATAGAAAATACAAAAACTTATCCCTATTAACTAAAAAGTAAAATGATAACACCTATAGAATTGGCACACATACTTACGGGATTTTTTTTAGGAATAATTGTGGGAACTGTTTTAAACGGGAAAATAAATCATAAGAGTGACTAACCTAATCTGGAGAGTTAATTAAATATGAATAAACCACAACTATTAACATGGAAACTCTGGAGTAAACGTAGAGAAAGAGCTGCCTATCTTCGTGGCTGGAAAGCTTGTCAAAAGAAGCACTTAAAAGATTTCAAAAAAGCTATGGAGATAAGGATTGAGGAGTCAGGACTAGAACATAGAGCATGAAAACTAAATATCAAAAACGTCTTGAAAGAAGAGTTAAAAAGTGGATGAAGAAACATGAAAAAAGAATGTCCCAAGTGTCACAAGTTAAAAAGATTTAAAGGAGAAATGTGTGGAGTATGCTCTTATAGACTTAGACGCAGAGAAGAATACAAAAGTCCTAATAGATATGGAAACATAGTCTACTCAAGCCGTATCTCACCTTGAAGGGCAGCAGGTACGGCTTAAATAGATTATGGTGTATAATATAAACATGTCCGATAAGACTTCAAAACATCCCGGAGGTGCTCCAAGTAAATATGATCCATTGTTTATAGACGAAGTTGATAGATATCTTGAAGAATCAACTAAGGATAATATGAAGATGCCAAAGATAGAGAGTTTTGCCATCCGATTAGATGTAAGTAAGAAAACTTTATACAACTGGGGAGAAGAACATCCAGAGTTTTTACACGCTTTAGAAAAAATAATGATGTATCAAGGTGAAAGGTTGATTGACGATGGTATTTATGGGGGAAAAGAAGTCAACGCAACCATTATTAAATTGATGCTCCAAAATAACCATGGATACAAAGAAAGAAGTGATGTAACTTCGGATGATGAAAAGATAGAAACGAATACGATAGTCTTTTCTGACTTTAAGAAATGATCCAAGAAGTAAACGAAGTATTTAAACCTTTATTCACCGAACACCCACGCTACTTTATACTCATGGGAGGTAGAGGAGCTGGCAGATCAACAGTCGCTTCACAGTTTGCTAACGCTAAGTTAATAGCTCCGGAATACTTTCGATGTGCGATCATGCGTTATATCTTGGGAGACATACGCAATTCAATCTACAGAGAGATAACCGACAGAGCCGAAGAAAACGCCATAGACAATAAATTGCAAGTAAATGACTCGATGATGCATATAAATTATGGAGCCAATAGTATTAACGCTGTAGGGTTTAGAAAGTCCTCAAGCGATCAAAAGAGTAAGTTAAAGTCTCTCGCAAGTTACAACTGTGTAATCATAGAGGAAGCTGACGAGATACCTGAGGAGGATTTCATGCAGTTAGACGATTCACTTCGTACTGTTAAGGGTGATATTACAATCATCCTATTGCTCAATCCTCCACCTAAAAATCATTGGATAATTAAAAGATGGTTTGATTTAGACAAAAGCGAACAGAAGGGGTACTTCATACCCAAACTAAAGAGCACGGCTAAAGATACTATAGCAATAATTTCAGATTATCACACCAATGAAGAGAATATTGCCCCGGCATCAATAATTCAATACGAGGCATATAAGGATACCAAATCAGATCACTATTACAATATGATTAAGGGGTATGTCCCTGAGACTGTCATAGGTAGAATCTACAACTTTATTGAAATAGACGAACTACCTGAAGAAGCAAGGTTAAAACGTAGAGGGCTTGATTATGGCTACTCAAACGATCCTACAGGGATAGTGGATATATATGTTTGGAACAATGCTTTTATCTGGGATGAGGTTCTTTTCCGAAAAGGTATGAGTAACAAAGACATCGCTGACGTAATTAAAATGCACGAAGATATATTAACTATTGCTGACAGTGCAGAACCCAAGTCAAATGATGAGATTAAAAGTTATGGAATCAGCTTAATTCCGTCTCAGAAAGGTCCAGGTTCAGTTAATCAAGGTATTCAATATGTTCAAGACCAAACTATTTACTATACAAAACGCAGTATTCATATTAAAGAAGAACAAGAGAACTATTCTTGGAAAGTTGATAAAAACACTGGTGAATTACTTAACGTACCAATAGATATGTGGAATCATTTACTTGATGCTGGAAGATATGGAATGGAGAGTTTGAGACCCATAGAGGACGAAAGTTATGATAAAATTAACGAAGGTCTAAAAGATAAGTGGAAAATATGACAGTAAGCCTACCCACAGTCCAACAAGATTATCAGAGTTATGACAAGCAGTTAGAGGTTAACAACTCTAAAGCAGAAGAACTACTTGGTCAGTTGTTCCCTGAACTCAAATTACCCCGTGAGGATATATTCAACATTCTTTCATTCTTACAAGAGACTAAAGTAAACGCTCAGATCTTACCAAGAGTCATTAGGGGCGTGTATAATTTAACAATAGGTACTGGTAAGGGTCAGGTGATTGTGTACGTTAAAGGGGAAACAGTGAATGTACAGACGAGAGAAACAGACGAAGACATTCATTTGTGAAACGTGATATAATATTGTAACGCTCGAGTTTGTAACTTTAGGCGCCAGAAATGGCGTCTATTTTTTTGCTTAAATGGTTAAAAACACTACATCATCATTACTTAGGGGAACAGAAGAGGAAAACAAACTCTTCACTGAGGTTAATAAACATTACAAGATTGCTAAAGAGGATCTTGAAGTTAGGATCACCCGTAAGAATGGTTTTGATGATGCAGATAAAATGTTTGCTTCTCATATAGACGAAGTAAATTGGCCTTATTCTTCACAACTCTTCGACCCTATTCCTTATACAGTAATTCTTGAGAAGTCTGGTCGTTTGGTAGGAAGTAAGCCAAAAGGACGTTTAGTACCCCGTGAGGGTGGGGATTCACTAGGAGCTTTCATAAATAACGAGCTCTTGAGTTATCAATGGGAAGACAATACACGTTTGGGTGAGAGCATGATAGCCAAATGGTCAATGATGGACATGAATGTCCGTAAATACGGCTCGTCATTCGCTATATGTAAATGGAGAAAAGAGAAAAAGGTTAGTAAAGACGGAGACAAGGTGACAAGTAAGACATTCTACGATGGCCCAGACTTCACAGTATGTAATCCCCGGGACGTATTAGCCAATCCTTCTTACTCATTCATCAACAAATGGTTTCAGTATAGAGAATATTCAACCCTCGATGAACTTAAAAGAGTCAATGAAACCTCAGTTAACAAGAATGTATACAGAAATTTAGATGTATTACAGACAGCATTAGACGAAGAGAAAGCTAATAAAGGTGATAGACGAGACAATAACTACACAATTAAGAATAAATCAATGCGTGGACTCACTGATTACCTAGGAAGTGATGAAACCTACCCAACAATTGAACTCATAACTGAATATAGGCCTGATAGATGGATAACTTTCGCTCCCAAACATGGTGTAATAGTCCGAGATATACCAAATCCCTATAAACATGGAGAAATTCCTGTCATTCATCTTAAATACTACCCATTAGATGATGATTTGTACGGTGTAAGTGAGTTAGAGCCCGTAGCGAAGCAAATAAGAGCTATTAACGCCCATCTTTCAGCCTACTCAGACACCATAGCACTAGCCCTTAGACCTCCAATACACGTTAACCCAGTTAATGTCCGTATGCACACACTTGAGTGGAACCCTGAAGCTAAATGGTTGATGAATAACCCCAATGTAGACGTTCAACAAATGAAAGTAGACACATCAATGACTCAAAACTTCCAATCTATTTACATGGTACTTAAGGGGAGTTTAATGAATGCACTAGGAGAACAATCACAGGGTATAAGTTCAGTTAACCCTCAAGATGCACAACGTGTTACGGCTACTGAAATTAAAGATACCAGCTACACGAGGAATATCCGAGACAATATGAATCAAGTCTATCTATCTGAAGCTCTCAAGAAACAGATAATGTTCTGGCATGTAATGAACCAACAGTTCATGTTTAAGGGTTCAGTAGGTAAACAGAGAATAATCAGAGTTGTAGGGCGTGAAGCTAATGAATACTTCAATCAAACAGGACTTTCGGACATACGCCCAACTGAACAAGATGCTAATGAAGCTATGCTAGCCACACAACAGGGATTAGAACCACCTGAAGTTAATCCTGGACCACGTTATGCAGTAGGGGTCGGGCAGGATGAAATGGGTAATGAATTAGAGATACCTAAATACTTACCGGATGAGAACGGTGTAGGGGGGAACCTTATAATTGAAGAGGGAGATTTAATAGGTGAGTATGATTACGTCCCAGATATTGAAAGCATGGGCGCTCCAACTGATCAACAGGTAGAAGCTAAAATGACAGCTATATTAGGAACGTTAACAAATCCCGCCATCCAACAGGGATTAGCCAGTGAGGGCAAGAAAGCCAAATTCTCAGAGTTACTTATTAAGATGTTTGAAGCCTCTAAGGTCATTAAAGACGCTGATCAGTATTTTGAAGATTTACCACCTGCTCAGCCAGTGCAGCCAGGTCAACCGACACAACCAGGACAAGATCCTAATACACAAGGAGCACCGCCTACTATGCCGGGGATGGATACAGCAGGACAAACACAAACGCCACCAATGGCAGGAATGCAATGAAATTAACCAACGAAGAAAAGAAAGCATTATTACAAGGATCTCAAATACGAGAGATGACTGAAACTGTGGGCTGGAAAGAAGTATTTATGCCTTATTTTGAAAGCAAGATTAGAAACGCCTGGGTTGACCCCAGAACTTTCAAAGACGATAAAGAATACGCCTATGCCATGAAAACAGCTTGGGCTATGGCTAAAGCAAGTGATGAGATTATTGAGTTCGTAGAGAAGACTATATCAGAAGGAATAGCCATGAGTGAGAAACAAAAAGGTAAAGAAGACAAATTAAGAGAATCTATGAGTTAGGAGGTGATTTTATGAGCACAATAGTTATAAACGCAGGACACTGGCAAAGAACAACAAGCGGAAGCAAGAATACAAATTTGCGTAAGTCTTTTGGTGAAGTGGGTACAGTAAGGGTTTGGTTTGAAGGACAACAGTACGTATTCGGTCCTGGTGAACAAAAATCATTAGAGGATGGAATAGCATCAGCCTTAGTCACAGCAGATAGCAGATTACAGATTTTAGATACATCTTTCCATGCTTGGCCATCGTCTAATGCGTCAATCTTAAATCATATTACATAATATGCCATTTAAATCGGTCAGACAACGTAAATGGATGTACGCAAATAAACCTGCGTTAGCTAAAAGATGGTCAAAAAAGTATGGAAACAAAACAAAAACTGGACGATCTACCACCAAGTGATGATAAGTTTTGGGAAGGTGCGGAGATACATATGGGTTTGGTTGCAAAGGATAATCCAAATGAAATTCACTATTTTGTTAGGAGGTCGGGTAGACAAGCACAGTGTAAGAATTGCGACTGGGGATTTGAGCTAGACCCTGGAGATCAGATAATAGACGGACATTTATATACAAAAGAAGGAGAACTTGTGATTTAACTAAAAGGAAGACCTTTTAGCTAGACCACAAGTCTATGCGGACCCGCCAACCGTTAAACCAGGCTGAAGAAAGGGGGTGAGTATTATGACAGACCAAAACTCTGTAAAGGCTGAAGAAAAAGAGGTAGAGACAGAAACTACCCAAGTAGCCCCGCCAACTACTGAAGAACCGACTACTGAGGTTCAAACAGAAGTTAAAGAGTCCGATGATCAAGGCTCTGTAGCTGAAGAATCGGTTGATGTGCCTGAAGATGTAGAGGAACAACGAAGGGCGTTCCAAGAACAACGTCAGGAGATCAAGAGGTTGAAATCAGAGATACAGAATCGTAACAAAGGAGAATCTGCATTTAGTGCGTTTAGACAGCAGACACCTCCAGTTAGTCAAGTTAATGCTGTGAATATACAGGACTTCCAAGATCCTATCACAGGCGAGACAAACTGGCAGGCTTATAATCAGCAAGTCAACATCGCATTGAATCAAGTTCGCCAAAGTGCGACATATGAAGCTCAGCAGGCAGTTAAGGAAGAAATGGATGAGCAAAATGCTCGTAACAAACATCCTGAACTGTTTAGTGATCCAGAAGTCGAGCAAGAAATTGCCGATAGGTGGATTGCCGCTAAGATTAGGGGTGAAAATCCTACAGTCACTGACATTGCAGATCGTGTATCGAAACGATTTGGCAAGACCATATCCAAAGCCGAAAAAATAGGTGCGGAGAAGATTCTTAACGAGGTATCAGAAAAGGAGCAGGCTAGTTTGACAGTTTCCGGTCAGACTTCCCAACCAGCTCAACAAGCAGCTTCGGCTGAACAACTTGAAGAGTTAAGCAGGAAGACCAGATACGGAGATGATGAATCTTTAGCAGCTCGTATGAGTAAGATCCCTTGGGCTAATAAGTAGCTCTATCCAACTAAGGCAACGGTTGGACTAGAGAAGCAGCCATTGCCTTAGAAAGGAGAAAAAAATATGTTAACAACATTCTATGATACAAGTAGACGTGAAGATTTGCTTGACGTTATTGGTGATGTGACACCGGATGATACACCCTTAGCAACAATGCTTGGGACAGGTACAGCCAAAGACACAGTTCATCAATGGTTGGAGGATTATATAACCCCCCCAACTTCCGTATCCTTCGCAGGTGAAGGTGCAGCAGCAACTTACTCAGCGTTAACTCAACCAAGCAGAATCGTCAACCTTACAGCGATCTTAACCGAGACCTTTAGGGTGTCTGGAACTGAGAAATCAGTTACTCCAGCAGGCGGTGACCCAATGAATTACCAATCTGGTAAAGCATTGAGGACTTGGAAGATGAAACAAGAGTATGCTCTTGTAAACGGAGCTTTAAGCTCAGGTGTCTCAGGAACTGGAGCCTCAATGGCAGGTTTGACAGGAGTCATTACGACCCTTGCAACATCCAGAAATTCTGGTACATCGTTATCTGAAACTGAATTCCAGGATATGCACCAGCATTCATGGGAGAAAGGTGGTACAGATAATGCTTTCGATCTTGTCCTTGTTCCTTTTAATCTTAAGAGGAAGATTGACGGATTCACAGCAGGAGCAACGAAGTACGTTGATCAATCCGACAAGAAATTAACACAACCAGTAGCTATCTATGAAACCTCTGCAGGTGTAGCACGTATAATGCAACACAGGTATGTTCCAGGGACAAATGCCTCAGTGGCAACAGCTGCTTCGAGTGCTAATGCTTTCTTGGGTATAAAAGAGGATCTTTACAAAGTGGCTTACCTACGTAAACCATTTAAGGAAATGCTTGCTAAGGATGGTGATCGTGAGAACGGTCAGATCGTTGGTGAGTTTACTCTTGAGTACCGTGGAGAGAGAACCTCTGTCTATCGACAGGGATATGCAGTCAACGGCTAATAAAAAGCCTTGATGAGCAGAAACGGGTGACCGTTTTACAGTGTCTACCCCTTATAGACACTGATAAGATGGACACGACACAGATTGAAACTGTTGATCCTTATATATCTCATTATATCTATGAGAAAGCAACCGACCCAACGGCTAATATCGTGTGGAAACAATACGAAAAACGCCTGGTAGACAAAACAAATAGAATAATAGAACTTGCACATGGAGAACGTGACACTGTTAAATCTCAAAGTGATTGGGATGTTTTAGGTGAGTTGATAAAGTTTTGGACAGAGGAATTTCCTAATGAATATCAAGAGTTCAAAGCGAGTATACCTGATATTAGAGGATCAAGAAATGATGGAGGATACTCGAAAAGTCGTGAGATAAAATATCTAGGTGCTATGCCACCCAGACTCATGAAGATGATTAAAGTTATCTTTCCTTTCCAGCAGTTCGATAAATCCTTTATGTACAAAATGATTAAGAAGTTCCCATTGTTTAAAGTTGGTGGTGAGGGGAATTTGTCGAAAGGACGTAGTATAATATAAATATGAGTATTCAAACACAGACAACATCCCAAGCAGAGCATGACTGGTATGCAACACGTAGTGGTTTACCCAATACAGCCCCCTTAGGAGATCATAAAGCTACTTATTTCGGGACTAAAGGGTTTGGTGGAAACGAGAGTATTGCTAAACCTCTATCACAGATAGAAGAGGAATGGCTAACAAATGTTGGTGGAGCTACTCAAGAAGGGTTGTATGAGAAGTGGTCCATGGCTTGTGCTGCACAATCGGTTCCAGTTGGACCTACAGTAGACGCTTGTAAGCGTAATTTCTTCACAGGAGTTGCATCCGGAACAAATCCTTGATATAATTATTCAGTACCAAACGAGTTTGCTACTTTAGATGGGACGACAATATGTTCGTCCTTTTTTTATGCAATCAAAACTAGCTTTAAATATGATTGTGAAGGATGACACAGAAGAGTCAGTCCTCATTCGTGCACTCCAGTCAGTCTATAAATACGTAGACGCAATTTATATAACAGGAACCAAAGAACCCCAGAAAAGAATTAAGAAGGTTTGTAAGAAGTTTGGTGCTCACTACAGTTTCTTCCCCTGGGTTAAAGACTTCTCCGCAGCCCGTAACTTCGCAATGAGCCAAGTACCCAAAGAATATGAGTGGCTCCTTTGGATGGATACGGACGATGTGGTGATCGGAGCTGAGAACTTCAGAGATGCTATTGAGAAGGCTGAGCAAATGAAAATGAAAGCTATCTTTGCACGTTATTTATATCAGGTAGAGTTGGACGAAAAAGGAAACATCAAGCAAATCTTAATAGAGCACCTAAGAGAGAGAATAATCCGTAATGACGGATCTTTTAAGTGGGTAGCACCTATTCATGAAACTTTAATAGAGCAAGTTCCAACGGGAAAGTTTGATTATCAAGGATTCCAGGTAGTCCATTTGATCACAGGGGATGAAATGGTAAATTCAATGTGGAGAAATATAGACATTCTCGAAGAAGAAGTTATTAGAAATCCCGAAGACCCAAGACCAATTTATTACCTAGCTAAAGCATACTTTGATACAAGGATGCCAGAACTACTTTATGAACCATGCGGTCAAGGTTTGGAGTCAATAACAATAGAACTCATTAAAGATTACATAAGGAAATCCGGATGGGCTGAAGAAAGAGCTCAGGCGTGGGAATATCTATCAATGATATATCGGGAGATGGGCGACTACAAAAAAGGAATAACGTGCTTACTTGAAGCCTTAACTGAAAATCCTCTGTTTAACTCGGTTTACATTCAACTAGCTCTTTGCTACGTTCAGTTGAAAGATTGGGCCAAAGCACTTCACTGGATTAAACTTGCGGGCAATGTAGAGATACCCAAGACTACACTGGTTATAAACCCCAGGGATTATAAATCAATGATGCTTGAGGCACTATTCCATATATACTTAAACACAGGACAACTTGAATTGTGTCAGAAGGTAGCTACTGAATTAAACAAAGTCCTACCAAATGATATGAATAAGTCTCGTGTTGAACAAATCAACGATCTTAAGCACCGAAACGATATGGCTCACTGGACGCTTCAATTAGCCACACATTTAAGAGATACGGGTCAGACTGAACAACTAATTAACTTAATTCAAGCCATTCCAACAGAGATTGCGGGTGAACCAATGCTTGTAGACCTACGTAACACATATCTACCTCCTCGTAAATGGGAAAATAATGAAATAGCACTTTATTGTGGCCCACACTTTGAGCAATGGAGCCCCAAGAACGTAAGTAAGGGTATAGGGGGATCTGAAGAGGCTGTTATCTACTTAATGAAAGAAATGGCTAAGTTAGGCTGGAAAGTTACGGTATACGGAGATCCGAGAGAAGACGTTGGTGTTTACGATGGAGTGACTTACCTTCCGCACTTCCACATTAACTGGAAGGATGAATTTAACATAATGATAGCTTGGAGACAAATACAATTAGTAGACGTTCCCGGACTTAAGGCTAAAAAGATATACCTTTGGAACCACGATCTACAAAATGCTATGACCTATACACCTGAAAGAGTAGCTAAGCTAACAAAGGCAATGTTCCTGTCAAAGTTTCACCGAGACAACGTACCAGACCTATCAGAAGACAAAGTTATGTTAACGTCTAACGGAATAAATATATGATAGCTAAAGCAAAAGACATATCAGAATGGTGGGATGTAACAATGGTTAGTAATAACGGAGAAACAAAACCTCTAAGAAAAGGGAAGATAAAAGGTTTTAACCTTTATAAAAATGACGTTTATCAAACATTTTTACCATATATCCCACTTTATAAAAGAAAATGAACGCTAAAGACTTAACATTTTACGGAAACGACAAAGAAGATCAGTTCTTATATGAGAACTTTAACTTGATGCCTGATAACGGTGTTATGGTCGATGTGGGAGCAGGACCAGACGGCATACAGGGTTCAAACTCCTACTTCTTTGAAAAGAATGGTTGGAAGGTAGTTTGTGTAGATGCTGATCCTAGAAATGTCCAAGAACTCCAAAAGAACAGGAAAATTGGTGTGGGAGCGTTGGTGACAAACAAAAAAGGAACGCTTAAGTTTTACATGAACCGAAATACCCCGGATATCTCGGGGATTATTAAAACCACAGATAATGCTGATTATTCAGCCGAGTTAAAAGGAACAACCCTCGAAAAGATATTAGTAGATCACAATATATCAAATATAGACATTCTTTCAATTGACACCGAAGGAAGTGAGATAGACGTGTTTGAATCAATGGACTTTAGCAAACACAAGCCGAAACTGCTAGTTATCGAAGTAATAACTCAGGGGAAATTTAATCCAGAAGTACAACCCTACTTCGAAAACAAAGGGTATCATATGGTAGGAGAAGTTGGAGCCAACCAAATATTCGCTTTAAAGAAACCAATAGTCAGAAATCCACACAGAATCATCTATGGAAGCAGTTATGACCGAGGACTTGAACATTTACTTAAAATGTGGCCTGATATCCGCAAGGAAGTGCCAGATGCTGAACTACATATCTTCTACGGGTGGAATTTATTTGATTTAGGTTACTCAGACAACCCAGAACGTATGGCGTGGAAAGAAAAGATAAACGGGTTAATGAATCAGGAGGGAATTACACATTTAGGCCGTATATCACATGATAACTGTGTTTTGGAGAATAAAGAAGCTGGTGTTTGGGCTTATCCTACGCACTTTGGGGAGATTAGTTGTATTACAGGTATGAGGGCTCAAGTATATGGTGCAATACCCGTTGTAATCGACTACGGAGCGGTAAGCGAGACCATACAACACGGTATCAAGGTTAAAGGTGATATATATGACCCCGAAACCAAGGAATCATTCAAACACGATTTAATT
>Ga0172381_10003634_pt1 | contig 16259 bp, 15 predicted proteins | sample Leawel6488metaG_FD_119754 | JGI IMG/M metagenome (GOLD analysis project Ga0172381, IMG submission 119754) | Leachate microbial communities from a municipal landfill in Southern Ontario, Canada - Leachate well 64-88 metaG | ecosystem: Engineered > Solid waste > Landfill > Unclassified | place... | reverse complement strand
CATGGCGCTTTAGATTTCAGAGGAATTTTTAGATCTTTGGTAGCCAACATTACCCACAGACAAATTCAAGAAGGGGGATCAACTATTACCCAACAGCTCGTAAAAAATAGTCTTTTAACTCCGGAGAGAACAATTTTAAGAAAAATTAAAGAAGCAATTTTGGCTGTTGCGACAGAAGCTATTTATCCAAAAGATAAAATTTTAGAGATGTACTTAAATCAAATTCCATACGGAGGAACTACCTATGGAATTGAAGCAGCTGCTCAAACATTTTTCGGCAAAAAAGCTAAAGATTTAACTCTTGCTCAAGGAGCTCTGTTGGCCGGACTTCCGGAATCTCCAACCACCAATTCCCCTTTTGGTTCCCATCCGGAACTTGCAAAAAAAAGACAAGAACTAATTCTTAACAAAATGTACGAACAAAAATATATCACTAAGAAACAAAGAGATGACTCCATAAAAGAATCTTTAAAATTCAAAGTTGTTTCAAATAATATCATTGCCCCGCATTTTGTTTTATATGTAAAAGATCTTTTAATTAAAAAATACGGAGAAAAAATGGTTGAAGAAGGAGGATTACAGGTTACAACTTCGCTTGATTCTGAAATTCAGGAAGAAACTCAAAATATTGTAAAGGAAAATGTCGATAAGCTTGATGGATATCATGCTACTAACGGCTCTTCCTTGGTCACAAACCCTGCAACAGGAGAAATTTTAGCAATGGTTGGCTCTAAAGATTATTTTGATGAAGAAATTGACGGAAATGTAAATGTTACCCTGGCTCTAAGACAGCCCGGATCTTCCATAAAACCTATTAATTATGCTGTGGGGCTAATTAATAAATACAACGGGGCTACTCCTTTTGCAGACACACCTCTTTGTCTTCCATCAGGAGACGGTAAAAAATATTGCCCGGTTAATTATGACGGAGAATGGCATGGAATTATTCAAATGCGTTATGCCTTAGGTAATTCTATAAATATTCCCGCGGTAAAAATGCTAAAACTAAACGGAGTAAACGCCATGATTGCAACTGCATCTGCAATGGGAATAACAACTTTTACAGAACCTGAAAAATATGGTTTATCCCTAACATTGGGGGGAGGAGAGGTAACTATGCTGGAACTGACTGAAGCTTATGGAGTTTTTGCGAATAACGGCTACAGAATTAGTCTTCATCCTATTCTCAAAATTGTAGACAGTCACGGAAAAACGCTTGATGATTATAATCCTCCACCCTCTCCTATCTTTGGTAAAAAAGTTTTACCGGAAGGTGTTGCTTTCATAATTTCCGATATTCTGGCTGATAATAATGCCAGACTTATTGAATTCGGTGCCAATTCCGAACTTAAAATAACAGGTCAAACAGTTTCTGTAAAAACAGGAACTACCAATGATTTTCGGGATAACTGGACAATTGGATATACTCCGGACTATGTTGTTTCAACTTGGGTAGGAAACAACGACAACACACCCATGAGCAATATTGCTTCAGGAATTACAGGAGCAGCACCTATTTGGCATGATATTATGACTTATCTTTTGGAAGATAAAGCTCCCCACCCAGTTCCCCGTCCCGCAACTGTAATCCAAAAAAAAGTTTGTGCTCTTTCAGGACTTATTCCTCCCGCAGAAGGAACGCCTAATCGTTGCGAAACCAGATTCGAATACTTTATTAAAGGTACTGAGCCAAAAAGAGTTGATGATTCAACCCAAATGGTAATAATCGATAAATCCACCAACGATCTGGCAAAACCCGGACAAACAGACAATGTTGAAGAAAGACCGCAAGTTATAATAACTGATGCAACAGGAGAAAAATACTGTGTTACCTGCCCTCATGCATCCCCAACCCCAGCTAATCCCTAAAATTTTCCCCTCTTTCCAATCTAAACCTCCTATAGTATAATCACTATCCGATAAAGCGTATGAACGTAATCATGCAGGTTTTATATTATCTTTTAATAGCCTTAATTTTTATTGGGGATGTTACATTATTTATTCTTAAAATCCCTCTCGTATTAATTCTGTGGATAATCCGTCTTATAATTGTTATTTTGGAAAAATTAAAAGACGGTTTTATAAAAATAAGTAAATTTATTTTAAGGATCTTAACCATAACTATCTCTTGGATACTTCATTTTTTCCCTGCATTTTCGAAAAAATTAAAACATTTTCTTTTTAAAAAGAGGAAAAGAATAAAACCAATTAAGATTTTCCCTCTTCCGATAGGCATCAAAATAAAATATTTTTTAATCGGAACTCTTTCTTCGCTTATTTTTATTTTTATACCATTGGTTTTCGTTATCTTCCTACAAGAATTGCCAGACCCAAAACAATTAACTTATCAAAGCCCGGCTTTAACAACAAAAATTTTTGACAGAAACGGTACCTTACTCTACCAAATATATGCACAGCAAAATCGGACATTAATTCCTCTCTCCTCTATTCCTGTTCATCTTCGGGAAGCAACTATCGCAATTGAAGATAAAAATTTTTATAAAAATTCGGGAATAGATGTTGGGGCAATCATCAGGGCAGCAATTGCAGATGTTTCAGGAAAATCTTTACAGGGAGGATCAACAATTACTCAACAGCTGATCAAATCTACACTTTTGACTCCTGAAATTAGTATAGAGAGAAAAGTTAAAGAAGCAATTCTGGCACTTTGGGCAGATAGGGTTTATACCAAAGACCAAATCCTGGAGATGTATTTTAACCGAATACCATATGGAGGAACTGCCTGGGGAATTGAAGCAGCGGCTGAAGTATATTTTGGCCGGGAAGCTAAAGACCTTAATCTTGCACAAAGCGCATTTTTAGCAGGAATAACAAAAGCGCCAACTAATTATTCCCCTTTCGGAGAAACGCCTAATTTATGGAAAAAAAGACAGGAAGAGGTTTTAAGCAATATGGAGAAATTAAAATATATAACCAAACAGGAAAAAGAAGAGGCCTTGAAAGAAGAGCTTGTTTTCTCAAATCAACAAACATCTATTTACGCTCCTCACTTTGTTATGTATGTAAAAGATTTCTTGATAAAAAAATACGGATTGGGAATGGTTGAAAAAGGAGGATTATCTATCATAACCAGTCTTGATCTCAAAACTCAGGATATGGCACAAAAAATAGTTACTTCTGAAGTGGAAAATAATGCCTATCTTAATTTAACCAACGGAGCAAGTCTTATTACTAATCCCAAAAACGGAGATATTTTAGCTATGGTTGGCTCTAAAGATTACTCTGATCTTAATGTAGGTAATTTTAACATAGCAACTGCCCTCAGACAGCCCGGATCCAGCATTAAAGTTGTCACCTACACTTTGGCGCTTTTAAATGATTTTACCGCTGCAACAATTCTTGATGACAGTCCCATCTCTTATATTATTCCCGGTTCTACAACGTATACTCCTGTAAATTATGATGGAATATTCAGGGGAAAAATGAGCTTAAGAATTGCACTAGCTAATTCTGTAAATATTCCAGCTGTTAAAGTTCTTTCCAAAATGGGAGTACAAAACATGATTAATTTAGGCAAAAAAATGGGTATAACAACATGGAATAACCCTGAAAAATATGGATTATCAATTACTCTTGGGGCTGCAGAAACAAAAATGACTGACATGGCAACTGTTTATGGCGTATTAGCAAATGGAGGAAAAAAAATAAATCTTAATCCTATTCTCAAAATTACTGATTCAGCAGGAAACATTTTGGAGGAGAAAAAAGACGACAATATTGAGAAAACACAGGTAGTTGATCATGGGGTTACTTTTATTATTTCTGATATCTTGGCTGACAATGCTGCCAGAGCAATGGAATTTGGTCCAAGCTCCCCGCTAAATATTCCCAATCAATATGTTTCTGTAAAAACAGGAACATCAGATAACAAAAGGGACAATTGGACAATCGGATATACCCCTAATTATGTTGTAGCGGTTTGGGTAGGAAATAATGATAATAGCCCGATGAGTCAGACTCTAGCTTCAGGAATTACCGGAGCAGCACCTATTTGGCACAACATTATGACCAATCTTCTTGTTGACTCCAAGTCGATTAGGACAACTATGCCACAAAACGTCATCCAAAAAGACTGCATTGGAAGAAAAGAATATTTTATAAAAGGCACAGAAAATCTTGCTAATTGTAATTACGTTTCTATTACGCCAACGCCTAAACCTTAATTTTTCTTTGCACCTTTTGCCCAACCAACCAACAAGAGAATAACGCCTCCCACTATCCATGCCATGTAAGGTTGCCAGCCCATTACATCCATCATATAAACTATGATTCCGTAAACTATTGCCAAAACTCCAAAAAGCATATATCCGTTTGCACAACAGGATGTTGGGCATACCATTTTTCCTTCTGCCATTCTATATCACCCCCTTCCTAATTTAGTTTTACACTTTTTAAATTTGCGGTCAACCCCTATTTTGTTAAGCTTGAATTAAGAAGATTAAACTGCTCTTGAGGATTTTCTGCCCCAAAAATGAAATTTGTTGAAACAAATCTGTTTATACCTTTGTCTCTTGCCGAAAGAATTGTTTCGCAATTTACCCCCCCATCAACTTCTATTGGAATTTGAAGATTATTTTTATCAGAACGCAGGGTTTCAATTTTTTTCAGATATTCCGGATTAAATACTTGACCTGATTGTCCGGCTTTAACCGCCATCAACAAAAGACAATCTAAATCTTGGTATGGGACTTTTATTAAATTCAAAGGTGTCGGACCATCAACCGCCAATCCTATTTCCCCCAATTCCTCCCCTTTGACTATAAATTCTTTCTGATCGGGCATTTTTTCAATATGTCCGATAAATCTTTTAAACCCTGCTTTGGCAAAAGAATCTAAATATCGAATCGGGTCTTCAACCATCAGATGAACTTCAAGAAATAAATCTTTTGCATATTTTGCAAATGGTTTAGGGTCTAAAAAAGTAGCATTGGGGGCAAATTTACCATCAATAATGTCTATTTGAACTGTTTTTGCAAAAGATTTTGCCAGATTTAGTTTCCGCTCAATTTCGTTCCAATCTTTTTCTAAGATTCCCGGAATTACTTCTAACATTACTCTCCTATTATAACAAGTGCGTCTGTGGTTGAGGAGGGGTCAAGATCAGCTGAAGTACTGCCGACTGTATAGCTAAATCCTAAATCTTTTTTCAAAAGGGCAAGAAAATTGCTTTTTGTGCTCTTTACCTGAATTGTTACATCAACATAATCGCTATTGTCTGCGTTTCCAACACTACTTATTTTATAACCAAACCCCTTAAGAGCATCTGATGCTTTTGCCGCAGCTCCTGTTACCCCGCTGCCATTTTGGATTTCAATTGTTAATTTACTTCTATCAAGCCCTGTTGCTGAATCAACCGGATTTACAGCTTTTGTAGTCGGAGTCACATCTTCATCTTCTGCTTCTTCTGCCGGACTAATACTTGGCGCCGGAGTGTCTGTTGGGAATTGATATTCGGTTGGAGTTGGAGTTATTTTGACCTGCTCTTCTTCTTTACTTGATCCAAAGAATAAATCTTTTGTAAAAAAGAATACTACCAAAATAGCTAAAAAGATTAAAAAATAAATAAATTTTTTAGGCTTTTTAGGCGTTTCCGGAGAAGAATAATTGAATTGATTTACGGGCGACTGAAAGCTTGTGTCTTCCATACCCCCCGATGATAGCAATTTTCTTTTCGTTTTGCAAGTCTGATCCAATCTCATCTGTTATAATAACAAAGCTGCCATGACCCATTCGACAAGCTCAGGGTCATAGTGAGCAAAGTCGAACTATGAAAAAAATTCTATATCTTATAATTTTGGTTTTTATCATCACCGCTCCTTTCTGCATTAACAGGGTTTATGGAAATGAGCTGGAAGACATTAATAAACAACTTGACGAACTAAACGATGCATATAATAAATCAAAAGCAGCAACTGCTCCCTTGGAATCTGAACTCAATAGCGTCAAGGAAAGAGTTGCTTTTGTAGAAGCTGATCTTGCCAAAAAGAAAAAAGATATAGATACGGGATATAAAAATCTCGAAGAAAAGAAGTTAATTTTTGATAAAACAGTTGCTAAAAATTATATTGAAAGCTATAACAATAACTGGTTTTCTTATCTCATCGGAAGTGAGGCTTCAGAAATTATGCAAAATTTGGCTTATCAAAAAGCAAAAGCAGATCAAGACAAAGTTATCATTACCAATATTGCTCTTTCAATCACGGATCTGGAAGTAAAAAAAAGAAATTTAGAAAACGAGGAAATAGAACTAGCTGCTGTTAAAGAAAAATTAGATAAAATAGTTACTGAAGCAAAAGCATATCAGGCAACTTTGTCAAATAAAATTGCAGTTCTTTCAGCCAGACAAAAAGAAATTTTAAGTCAAAGACTATCTGCCTTAGGCATTCCTCTATTTGCCAGCGCCTTGGGAGGGTGTTCTAGCGATATAGGAAAAGATCCCGGATTTGGTGGAGCTTTTGGGTTTTTCACCTATGGTGTTCCCAATCGGGTAGGATTGAACCAATATGGAGCTTGGGGGCGCGCAAAAGCTGGACAAGGATATGAGGCAATTCTTCGTGCCTATTATAATTTTGATTCCATAGAAAACAGAAGCGCTACAATTAACGTTGAAGGATACGGCCCATACTCTCTGGAAGATTATGTAAAACGTATTTATGAAGTACCTGATTCATGGACGGACAATGATTCTGCTGCTCTAAAAGCTCAAGCAATTGCCGTCAGATCTTACGCCTTAGCCTATACAAATAACGGCGCTGGTTCAATCTGCACAACCCAACAATGCCAAGTGTTTAAACCCGATTCGAAAGGCGGAAACTGGGAACAAGCTGTCAATTCAACCTCGGGACAAGTTATGGTTCAAGGAGGACAACCAATTAAAGCTTGGTTTTCCTCTACTCATGGCGGATATATTCATTCTTCAGGAGATATTGGTTGGAACGGAACTTCCTGGACAAAAAACGCACAAGATACAACTAGCGGAATCTCCAATTTTTCTGATTTGAAAAATAACGCATACGATAAAGATTCTCCCTGGTTTTATTGCGACTGGGGTTCAAGAAGTGATTACAACAAAACTGCTTGGCTCAAGCCAGATGAGGTTGCTGATATTATTAATGTCATTATGTTGGCGCGTGCAGATTCGTCCGTAAATGAACATTTATATCAAACTGATAAATCAAATCCTGCAGGTACTGACACATGGGACGCAAACCGAGTCAAAACAGAACTCCGCAATAAAGGAATTACTCCTTTTAATTCTGTTTCCGGAATTCAGGTAGATGTGGATTGGGGATCAGGAAAAACATCAACTGTACACGTTAGCGGGGATACTTCCGATCCTAGTATTTCGGGTGATTTTTTTAAGACCTATTTTAATTTACGCGCACCTGCTAATATACAAATTGTCGGACCATTGTATAATGTTGAAAGAAACTAACATGACCGATATTTTTATAGCGCCCAAACATGCGGAGAAATTGCAAAAATCTCCCGCAGCTCATACTGCCCCTCATGCTCCGCGCATCCCGCATAGATACGCGGGAATGAGTATTTTATCCAGCTTTCGCGAACACCCAAAAGGAATTTTTTTTCAAAATCAAAAATCAGACGAAACAATTCTTCTATTTTTAAGAGCCCATATCATAACTAACTTTTCTTGGGTTATCATATCTGTGTTTCTTATTATTCTTCCGACAATTTTATTAATCGTTTTACCTATGTTTGGTGTAAACATTTTCTCTTCATTGCTTGTTGTTCGTTTTGGAATAGTATATGTTTTCTTTTATTACTTGCTGGTTTTTTCGTACGCGTTTACGAATTTTTTACACTGGTTCTATAATGTGTTTATAGTAACCACAGATCAGATTGTAGATGTAGATTATTCAAATATCGTAGTAAACCATATGGCAGTTACCAACATAAGTCAAATTCAGGATGCTAAGTATACGCAGACAGGGTTCATCGCAACTTTTTTCAATTTTGGGAATATTTCCGTACAAACCGCAGGAACAGAAGAGTGTTTTGAAGAATCAGCTGTTCCAAAACCAAAAGAAGCAGCACAAATAATAGGAAGTATTATTGGAAAAAGACAAAAATTTCTAAAATAGAGATATGGATATCACTAATTCTTTACATCTCGACCTGTGGATTAAGATTGCAACTTTAATAATTATGGTTTTTTATATAGTCTTTACCCTTGTTGTCTTTACCCAGGTAAAAGCCATGTCTCAAATTGTTCGTATCCCCCAAACTGAACAAGTAATAAAAACAATTGCAATAATTCATATTATTCTTGCAATTTCGCTTTTTTTATTTGCACTTGTTATACTTTGAGTAGATATGGACAACAGCCTAACCTTCTCAAAAATAGTTGCCACCCCCAATCTTAATTCATGGGCTCAAGCTTATAATGCCGGTAAGCTTTTTGCAGTTTTATCCCTGGAAAAAACCGAGGATTTAGAAGAAATAGAGTCTTTAAATATTCAGGGAAAGCAATTATTGGAGCGCTTGGAGCAAGAGTTTTTTGCAACTGAAGACAAAAACCTAGAATCAATTAAAAAAGCTATTTCTGTTGTTTTTGAACAAGAAATAAAAGGAGTCAATATTTCTTTTGTCGCCGGCGCCCTGGTAAATAACATTTTATATTTATTCGGAATTGGAAGCGGTAAAGTTTTTATAAAAAGGGGTGAAAATTTGGGCTTAGCTCTGAATTCAGAGGAAGCCTTACCGAAAGATATCACTTCTTCTTCCGGATTTATTAAGGAGGGGGATTTAATAGTTTTAGCAACAGAGGCATTTTCACAAGTTGTTACAGAAGAAGATCTCAATATCAACCTTAACGACATTGAACCTTCTGAAATAACAGAATCTCTTGCTCCAAAAATTCATAAAGCAGAGAACGGAAAAATCGCTGCAATTGTCATAAAATACAAAAGGCCTTTTGTTGTTGAAGAAGTTGTTGACGAAGAAACTGAAGCTAATGAACCAGAGGTAATTCCTCAAGAAGAAATAGAAGAAAAACCAACTTCTAATTTCAAAGAATACTTGTTTTCCTTAAAATCAAAAATTAGAAAACCTGATTTTAGGCAAAAATCTACAAAAAAACTTTTTCTAATTCTTGCAGTTATTATTATTGGAATTTTATCTTTTAGTATTTTCTTGGGCATTCAAAATCAAAATAATGCTAAAGTTAAAGCTCTTTTTGACCAAATTTACCCTCAAGCTCAAAAAGAATATGAAGAGGGATTAAGCTTGGTCGATTTGAACAAAAATTATGCCAGAGAATCTTTCCAGTCCGCACAAAAAATTCTTAATGACAACAAAGGCCAGTTTAAGGAAAAATCCGAAGAATCTATCCAGACACAAGATTTATTGAAAAAAATTGAAGAGGGACTAATGCAGGTTTCTCCAATAGATAAATCCGGGCTGGATAGAAGCAAATTGTCAATTATCGTAGAAAATGGATCCGGTATTGAAGGGACTGCGGGTAAAGGAGCAGCCATACTTAAAGATCTTGGTTACAATGTTATTTCAACCGGAAATGCTGATAATTATAAGTATGAGGGGGTAACAATTGAGGTAAAAAGTGATAAGGAAGATTTCCTAAATCTTCTTAAAAAAGATCTTGCCAAAGATTATACAATTAAATCCTCTTCTTCTGATCTCCCCGATTCCTCAACCAGTGACTGCGTAATAATTATTGGAAAATAGCGCTTTTTTAGAGTATGATTAGGGCATGAAAATAACGAATAAACGGGCGTTTTTTGATTACCAAATTTTGGAAAAATTTGAAGCAGGGATAAATCTTTATGGAGCAGAGGTCAAAGCCATACGCTTGGGGCATGCGGATCTGTCAGGAGCACACGTCCGGATTATGGGGAATGAAGCATATTTAATCAACGCCAAAATCTTCCCCTACAAATATTCCAGACCGGAAAATTATGATGAAAAGCGGACCAGAAAACTTTTGCTGCACAAAAAAGAAATTATTGCCTTAAAATCCAAGACTGAAGGTCAAAATCTAGCACTTGTTCCAATTTCTGTCTATACAACCAAAAGTTTTATCAAGGTAGAAATTGCACTTGGTAAAGGTAAAAAACAATATGATAAAAAAGAAGCTATCAAGAAAAAGGACATTCAGCGTGAAGTCGAGCAGGAAATGGAAGAAAATTATTGAAAGTTTCTTTTGAGGCTAATTTGAGGCTAGATTTATACTTGACTTTATAGGTAGATTTAGATATAATACTCGTCTTGGGGATGCATTGCATCGACGAGAATGCACTTTAAAAACAGCAAGCCGACAATGATTAAAAGTCGTAAAACTTGATCAAATTTAAATGCTAAGGATAATACCTTTAGCGGTAGACAATTTGCCTACGCATACGCGTAAGCAGGTTTTCAACCTGTTTATAAAATCTTTTCTCAATGGGATTTTGTAAGCATAAATACAGTTGAGAGATGGTGAGGGCAGTTGGTTTCTATCCTTATTGTATTTATCAACCTTAACGCTATTAAATCTTGTTGATTAGAAAAAGATAGCGCGACATAAAACAATCAACTAAGCTTGTAGAAGTTTTTAACGTAATTTCTTGGACTCGAGCTCATTGCTCGACATCTCCACAAATAAAAAGCTCTTTGAAAAAAGAGCTTTTTTATTGCAATTATCTAACTATAAGATGTATAATCCCGCCATATGGGATTCTTAGAAAATTTAAGAAGGCAAAACTTGGAAGAGAAAGAAGCAACAAGAAAATTTGCACAAGAGAGAGAATTAGAAGATGGACAAAAAGAGCAAGAGCGAGAGATAATTAAACAAAGGGTAGAAAAAGCAAGGGAACATTTTAATCAATCGGGAGTTGTTGACTTAATTAAAGAGCTCGAGAATCTTGGTAAGATACACGAAATCGAAATCACAAACCCCTCTAGTGCATTGGGCATCTCGGCTAAAGATATAAATGTATATAATACATATGCAGTTATAAGCGGATATTCAGGGCATAACGGATTACCATATCGTTATATTTGTATTAGCGCTAGGGTAGACGGAACAATAGTTTTTAAAGGAACAAAAGAAGAAGCTGTTTCAAAAGCAAAATGGAATGAAGATAGAGACATATTGGAAGAAGCATTAGGAAGAGCTTATTATGAACCAGAGATATATAAATACCCCAGTCAACCCCAAGACGGAATGTAGAATCTCTAAAAGATAGACGCATTATCTTATCCAATGATTACCTCAATGTTACTCTGTGATATTTTTCGTTGAGGTCAAAATTAGACCATTTAATATCAAAACGACTTGAAATATACTCCTCAATTCGGTTCCAATCTATTTTGAGGCTTTTTACATATTGTTTTAGTTTAGTTTCGAAGCTCTTTATGCACCAACTCTTCTTGAAATAATAATTGGTTCTTCTTCTTCCGAGAGCTTATCAAATGCTTCGTTTTTCAGCGTTATAGTTTTATGCATATCCCATCCCAATGTAACATATGTTTCCCAATAGTTTCCTATATGACGCCTTGAACCTTTTTGTCTGTCGTAAATATATAGCCTTCCCTTCCTACCTTCTTTTTGAATAACGCTAAAACGCTTATTTTCTCCAAATTCTTCTTTTGGGTAAAGTTTTTCATACATTTTTTTCCGCATTTTGATTTTATCTTTCTCAATATAAGTTTCTAGATATATCAAGCTGCCTAAGCCAGCCAGAAGTGCACCAAATCCCAAAGCTGATTTATTGAAGACATCTGCAATAATCGTAACCTCCCCCAATGGCATTACGAGAACAAGTACAAGATTGATAATCACAAAACCAAGAAAAGCTAATATAAAAACAGCAATACCTGCGACCGATAAGGGACAGCTAGCCACATATCCGATAATTGATTTAATCTTTTTCATATCACAAAACCCATTATATCACTTGCTCAATATCTCCCGTGTGATAGGGGGATAATTTTCCCGTGAAGAAGCTAAGCTCAGACCCCGCAATGTCGGAAACCACTTAAAAATATACTCTTCAATTCGGTTCCAATCAATTTTGAGGCTGTCCACACTTCCCCGCCGAAAGGCGGGGTTTTTTGTGGTAAAATACCCTAAATGAAAATATCTCTATATGTTTCTTCATCGGATTTAATTTCTGAGAAAGAAACTGCAACAGAAAAAATAAACCGCTTAATTGATAATGACGAAAAACACGAGCTATTCCGGACTAAATCAACTAATCACATCTTAAAAACTCTTAAAAAAGCAGGGGTTGACGGGATAGAGCTTTTGGCAACAAAATCATTAACTGATACAAATATTGAGAAAATTAAAAATCTTGTAAAAAAACATGGTCTATCTGTTTTCAGCATTCACCAGTCAACTGATAATTTTAGCTTTATCTCTCTTTCTCAAATAGAAAAATTGTGCAAAATTGCCAAAAGATTTTCAGCCAAAGTAATTGTTCTTCATTCCGATACAATCGGAGATAATTTATTTGATTTAAATTTTATTTCCAAACTTAAAAATTTACAGAAAAAATACAATCTCAAATTTGGAATTGAGAATATGCCCAAAAGCCCTTTTTCACTGCTTAAAACTTATACCTACAATCCGGAAGAATTCTCCTTACTTATCAATAAAGCAGGGCTTTTTATGACACTTGACACCACACATTTAGGACAGGTAAACGGAGATATTTGCCAATTCTACAAAGATAATCATAAAAAAATTGTCAACATTCATCTAAGCGATTATCGAAATAATTGGTTAAATAAAATCTTTCTTTTGGCCAATGATACACATCTTCCTCTGACAAAAGGGGAATTACCAATAACAAAGTTTCTCAAAATCTTAAAACAGAAAAGATATGCAGGATCTATTACCATGGAGATTAATGGTAATTTAAATAATCTTTGTAAAAGCGCTGAAATAATTAAAAAAGGACTGAAGTAGTTCCAGATCTAGATTTATTTCTCCTGCAGAACGGACATCTTCATGTCTTCACGGAGTTTTTTCTCCATTTGCTTAACCATATCTTTATTGTGGGTTGCAATGTTTATCTCACAAAGCCTTTTTGCTAAAGCCTCGCTTAAATTGCTTGAACCAAACATCGCAATGTTATCAACCAATAGGGCTTTTGCGTGAGTCATTCCCTTATTTGCCTTAAATCTGTAAACTTTGACTCCGTTTTCAATAAGTTTCTTTAAAAACCTGCCGGGCAAAGCACCAAATCTTTTATGATTATTATGAAGCGGAATAATTATTCTAACGTCAATTCCATGCATAGAGGCTTCGATCAGGCTTTCCGAAATATGCTTACCCCTTAGATATGGCGATTCAATCAATACGCGTTTTTTTGAACTATTAATTAAATTAAACACAAATGGCATAATCTGATCCTGCCCTTTTGGGGAATCCGTTAAAACCACGCCGTCACTATATTTAATTTTGCCATCAAAATTTTTGTCTCCCCAAGTTGAATTAAAATCTTTTTGGAGAACTGAAACCATATCTCCTTTCATTTTCACCATAAAATCGTTCCACGAAGCATTATGTTCCGAAAGATTACATCCTCCAATGTAGGCTTTGGCTTCCTTGGGGCTATTGCTATCTATAACTATTAATTTTTTATGATTTCTATTAAATGCTTTACGCCGTAAAAATCCTAAAGGATTTGTACGCCTAACTTGAATTCCCTGCTCTGCCATTAAAGAAAGCAGCTTTTTGGTATTGTTCCATTCTCCAGTAATAAATCCCTGTAAGCCTCTATTTAGTCTTGGTCTGTGAATAAAATAATCATTGTGGTAAAGGTCAATAAAATGATCAACGATAAACCTAATTTTTATACCTCTTAGATTTGCCTTAAACAAACATTCAGCTACCCGGCTACCAATCACATCTGCTTCAAAAGTAAAAAATTGTAAATCAATGGTTGATTTTGCCCTTTTAATTTCTCTTTCCAAGTCGTCCAAAAATACATAAGTATTTTTAAGCAGCTTATAAGAAGTTTTAATGTCGGTTTTCGTTTTTTGCTTCAAAAGCTTTTTCTTCATAATTAGTCCACCTATTTTATAGCAATTAGCTAAGCCATACAAGCCTTATCAAGGATTAATCCCTGGCTAAAATTAATCCCCATACTCTTTTCGCGCCGTTCTTTTTGAGGATTCTGGCTGCTTCAAGCAAAGTTGAACCGGTTGTTAAAATATCATCAACCAAAAAAATATTCGGATAAATAATCTTGCATTCGGAATTAAAAATAAATGCATTTTTCAGGTTTTCTCTACGGTCTTTTAGTTTTAAACCAAATTGAGATTTTGTTTCCCTGGTTCTTTGTAAAACTTCTACTACCGGAAGCTTAAGCTTTTCAGAAAGCCCTTCTGCCAAAAGCTTTGCATGATTATAGCCTCTTTTTTGCAATCTTTTTGCGTGAAGCGGAATCGGAACAAGAACCGGTTTTGTTTTGTAAGCTTTTTGGAAGATTTCTTGCTGAATTAGAGATTCGTAAAAAAGCTCAACTAAGGACTTTTTTAGATCTGCAAGATAAGGTTTGTACTTAAAGCTATAAATAAGTTTTTTAGCAACTCCTTTATAGGCAACTCCGCAAAAAGCTCCATCAATTGCGTATTTTGATTTACATCCGGGATGAGTCAGGCCGTCAAATGAGTTCTTATTACAAACCAAGCAAATCATTGCAAAATCAAAGCTGAGGTATGAAAAACAATTAGCACAGATATAATCTCCCGCCTTACGGCAACTAACGCAATGCTTGGGAAAGATTAAATCCAAGAAGCCCACCTTTTTAGTTTAGCAAAACAAAAAAGTTAGTGCGGAGAGGGCGAGATTCGAACTCGCGAAGAACTTTCATCCTTAGATGTTTTCAAGACATCCGCTCTAGACCACTAAGCGACCTCTCCAGATTAGGCGGGCGGAGGAGACAGGATTCGAACCTGCGCGAGCCTTACGGCTCAGGGATTTAGCAAACCCCCGCAATTGACCAGGCTATGCGACTCCTCCAGGCCCTAATTATATCATCAATACCCAATCTTGACTAATAATTTTGCCTAGTATACTATGTCTTTATGGCTGTCCGAAATCCCAATCCGCCAAAAGAAGAAGAAAAAAAACTTCCTAAAGAACCTTTGGATTTACCAAAAGAAAAGGTTGATTTACCCCGTGAGCCCTTGGATTTGCCCAAGCCCGAAGATGCGCTTAAACATCAAAATACGGTTAGAACAATTTTGGAATGGAGTGCTCCGGGCAGACCATTCAAAAAAAGAAGCAAACAATATTATTTAACCAGCATTTTAATTGCACTCTTAATTGAAGTTATTCTTTTTCTTTTCTCTCAATATATCCTTATGCTGGTTGTTTTGTCTTTCTTATTTGTGACTTTTACTCTGGTAAGTATTACTCCCTCTGATTTTAAATACAGAATAAGCAGTGAAGGTATTACTGTCGAGGATCATTTTTTCCTTTGGCAGGAAATGTATGATTTTTATTTCAAAAAAAGAGAAGGAGTGGATGTAGTTCACGTCCGCACCCGCTCGCTTATTCCGGGAGAATTGACGCTTACTTTAGGCAATACTGATCGGGAGAAAGTAAAATCTGCTCTTCTTCCCTACTTACCTTACAGGGAATATATCAAACCGACATTTATGGAAAAGTCAGGAGATTGGTTAAGCCGCAACTTCCCTCTGGAGAAAGAATAAATAAATTTGCTTCAATTTCACATATAAAGTAAAATACAAAAGCTGTGCCTGTAGCTTAATGGATAGAGCATCAGATTGCGGATCTGACGATTGTGAGTTCAAGTCTCACCGGGCACACAAAAAAGGAGGGTTCGCATAGTGGTCAATTGCACGAGTTTCGAAAACTCGAGGAAGCAATTCCTACACAGGTTCGAATCCTGTACCCTCCGCCGAGTCCTCGTAGTTCAATTGGATAGAACGTCAGGTTCCGAACTTGAAGATTTGAGGGTTCGATTCCCTCCGGGGACACTTGAGAATTTACCTTTGAGTTGTCGGAGGAACGACTGTTTTTCCTGTTTCCACAACTCCACTGAGGACTAATACTCCCAACAACTTTAGTATTAGCATAAGTTTAGTTTCTTTTTTCTTTGGACTTGGTTCTTTTGCTTCTGCTATGAGCTTTAGTAATAAAGCAAGATCAGCCGCAGATACAGTTACCATAGTTGACTCAAGGTTTTCCCTGTTATTTTCAAGAAGAGCTCCAATCCTTTTCACCGCTTCCTCCATTT
>Ga0172381_10003632_pt1 | contig 16265 bp, 12 predicted proteins | sample Leawel6488metaG_FD_119754 | JGI IMG/M metagenome (GOLD analysis project Ga0172381, IMG submission 119754) | Leachate microbial communities from a municipal landfill in Southern Ontario, Canada - Leachate well 64-88 metaG | ecosystem: Engineered > Solid waste > Landfill > Unclassified | place... | reverse complement strand
GGCGCAAAACTCCTTAGTTAGTAAGCTGTTACGCACTTTTTAAAGGGTAGCTGCTTCTAAGCTAACCTCCTAACTATCATTGGAATTTCACTTCCTTATACACTTAATTTAATTTAGGGACCTTAGATGAAGGTCTGGGCTGTTTCCCTTTTGACCACGGAGCTTAGCCCCCGCAGTCTGACTCTGGGATAATGCCTGCAGTATTCGGAGTTTGATTGGATTGCCTGGGAAAAATCCCACGACGATCCATTCAGTGCTCTACCCCTGCAAGTTATAAATCCCAGGCTAGCCCCAAAGCTATTTCGGGAAGAACCAGCTATTACCAAGCTCGTTTAGCTTTTCACTTCTTACCACAGCTCATCCAAAGATGTTGAACGGTCCACTGGTTCGGTCCTCCCCCTGGCTTTCGCTCGGGTTCGACCTGGCCATGGCAAGCTCGCTTGGCTTCGGGTCTCTCGCCATCTTTCATTATTTTAGTATAAAAAATACCGCCTTATTCAGACTCGGTTTCCCTGTGCCTTTGCGCCAAAAGCGCTTAGACGAAAAATGGAGAGAACTCGTTGGTTCGTTCTGCAAAAAGCACGCCGTCACCCGATAAATCGGGCTCCGACTCTTTGTGGGCAATACGGTTTCAGGTTCTATTTCATCGCCCTCACCGGGCTACTTTTCACCTTTCCCTCACGGTACTGGTTCACTATCGGAGATATTGTAGTATTTAGCCTTGGCCGTATAGTCCGGCCTGCTTTCCTCAAGGTTATCTTGGCCTCGAGGTACTCAAGAAAAATAACAAGGAGCGTAAAATGATTTTCAAGTACGGGACTATTACCCTCTATGGTGCCCCTTTCCAGGGAGCTTCCCTTAACCAAAACTTTACCTAAATGCTCTCCCTCGGCAAGTATTCCCAGAATTCTATCCTGGGAATGCTCCCGACGTTATTCCCTTACAACCCCCATTATTGCAAAAGCAATAATAGGTTTAGGCTCTTCCCTGTTCGCTCGCCGCTACTGAGGGAATAAACTTCGTTCTCTATTCCTCCGCTTACTAAGATGTTTCACTTCAGCGGGTTCGCTGCTTAAGCTTAAGCTTAAGCTGTTCTGGCTCATCGCCAAAACGGGTTTCCCCATTCGGAAATTCCCGGATCAAAGGTTGAGAGTCACCTCCCCGAGACTTATCGCAGACTCCCCGCGTCCTTCATAGCCTCAATATCCCAAGGCATCCACCGTCTGCCCTTAAAATGCAAATATACCTACTTAGCTAGCAATCAATAATCGAGATTAACTGCTAGATATTTATTTTTCAAAGTCCACATGAGTAATTAGAACCATTCGCTGCGCTCTTTGTAACCCTTCCGGGTTAAATAAAGACCGCTCTTCAGGAGCGGTGCCGTTTTGGACAAAATAAAGCCCTCGGGCTAACCGCTTCTTGTAATTAATATGGTTTTATTTTTTCTCATGACAATTATCATTATACTTATCCTAGAAACCCTGTCAACCCCTAAAATTAAAAAAGAGTTTGAGGAGAAAGTTGGTTATCTAGAGCTTGATTAACTAACCTATCGGCCTCCTTATTTTCCTCTCTGGGAATGTTAATAAAGTTAACTTGTTTGAATTCTATTTTTGAATTCCAAGCAGCAATAAAAAGAAGCTGTATTTTAGGTTCCATAATTTTATATTTTCCGGTCAACTGTTTTACTAAAAGTTCTGAATCCGATTTGATTTCTAATTCAATATTTTTTACTTTTTCTTTGCCAAAAAGAGCTTTCACTTTTTTAAAAGCAAAAATAACCGCTTGATATTCGGCCTCATTATTAGTTATATTTTCTCCCAAATACTCGCCATATTCTTTAAGTATTTTTTCTCGACTATCGCAGACAACTACTCCTATTGCTCCAGATCCCGGATTCCCCCTGGAACCGCCATCTGTATATATAATTAATTTCTCCATATTTTAATTCTAAAACAATTTTTAAAAAACTAAAAGCCGTTACTTTTAAAGCAACGGCTTTCTTGTATATTTTATTTCTATAATTTTAAATTTGGATTTGGATTATACTGCCGGCCAGCTTTACTGCAAAACTTTCCTTCGTTCTTTACGATATCGGCGGTGAAATCATAATTTCCTTCAAAAAGAGAACTGCCAACCCCGTAAAAATCTACCGGAACTTCAACTGCTTCAAATTCTTTTATTCTTTTAATATTAAAGCCGCCAGAAACTCCGACTCTCACTTCTGAAAATCCCTCTTTATCTAATGCTTGTCTGACATTCCAGACAAGTTGCTGGCAAACGCCGACAGGATTGAATCGACCCATTTGAGAAATAACAGATTTATCAACCATGGTCCCTGAAGTATCTAATCTTACGCCCCATAGAGTTCGGCCTTGTTTTTTCATTGCCCCAGCTACCTCTAAAGAAGTTTCAACGCAATCGTTATTAAAATCAACCAGAGCAATGACATCAATTTTTGGATATTGTTTTGCAAAGGCCAGAGTAGCTGCTACGGTATCTCCATTGAAAGCAGCAATTAAAGCGTGAGGAATCGTTCCCACTCCTTTTTTGCCCCACCATTCTCCTTGGGCATCGGTAGACACGCCGAGAACCCCAGACATGAAAGCAGCATAGCCGTCTCCCGCCTGAATAGAATAATGGTCGAATCTAGCCGGAAAAAACAACACCGGTTTTTTATTAGCGGCCTCGACAACTTTTTTGACATTACTGGCCACTTTAGTTCTCCTAGACAAAATGCCCAGGTAAACTGTTTCCAGATGAGCAAAATAAGAAAAGGGGCCCTCAATAGTCATAACTGTTTCCCAAGGATAAATCTGATCTCCGTCTTTCAGAGATTTCACTATAATTTCCCCTGACATATTTTTCCACAAACCGCTCAATTTTTCTTCCAGGTCTATTCTCTTCTTGCAAAGTTCAAGAAAACTATCCTGATAATCATAAATCTTTGCTCTGCGAATCTCTTTTTTAACTTCCATTAACTCGTCAAAAAAATAAAAAGCTGGTCCGCTATTGGCAAAATATCCAGCGCAAGTGCTGATGACCGCCCTGACTTCGTCTATCCCGCAAAGTACGGCGTCGTTTCTCTGAAAAACTTGCATTAAAATTTTGGGATTCTTTTTTTGACTTTCCAGTATTTGTTTTGTTCTCCAAAAATAAACATCCGAATAATAACCTCGACGAATTTCCTGGATAGGGAGATCAAATGTCTCCCAAGGTAAATTATTTATCATTTTTCCTCCTGCCTTCCTTTCTTTTTTCCTATATTTTATTTTTAAGTTTCAACAATATGCTATTATATCTGTCTTTTTTAGGAAGTCAAACAAAAAAACAACTAATAAAATAGTTGCCTCGTTTTAAAAATATCTTTTTGTAATTAAGAGAAATATTCTAAAAGACAGTTTTTAAAATTTTCCAGTTTATCGTTATCTACTCTAAAACCTGACGCTTGAGGATGACCGCCATAAGTATTAAGAAGATAGGCGCAATGACTCATAGCTTGAACGCTATCTATTTCTTTGGGCGTTCTAACTGCTCCTTGAGAATCATCTTCTTTTTGACTATATAAAAAAACCGGCATTTTATATTTACTGCAAATTTTAGAGGCAGCCGGCCCCAACATTAAAACCAACCACTCTTTACTCCCTTCAAAAATAAGCGGTTCTTTCTTATTCAAAACCCTAGTTTCTATCTCTTCCACTATTTCTTTTATCCTAAAATGTTTAGCTTTAGATTTTTCCCAAAGCTCCTTAACCATGGTTTTGGCTTCTTCAATTGATTGAACCGTCAAAAGAAGATAAGCTTCGTTAATATGGTTTTTGGTGCCGCCGGCATGACAAGCGGAAATTATCTTTTGCACTGAATGTTCTAAGTCCTCTTGCGTATCGCCTATTTGCCAAAAAATTTTTAAACCAGGCCGATTAGTATTTTGGAGAACACTCATCCCTCCGGAAATTATTTCTAAATTATCTTCTTTTTGCGGCATCATATCGGCAATAGTAGCTATAGCGGCTAATTCTAAAAAATTATTTCTCAAAGAAATCGTCATTTGCTCGCTTAATATGTTTTCAGCTAATCTATAAACCACGCCGGCAGCGGCAAATTGCTTAAAAGGATATTTATCTCCCTTTTGTTTTGGATCAACTATAATTGAGGCCTTAGGAAGTTTATTCAATACCTCGTGATGGTCTAAAATTATCACCTCAAAACCCATTTTTTTAGCTAACTCCATTTCTTTAAAATTACCTATACCGCAGTCCATCACTATTAGAAGGGCCGGAGCTTTGTCTTTTAAATAATTTAAGGCCTCTTCATTTAAACCATAACCTTCTTCTTCCCTGTCTGGAAAATAAATTTCTAAAACTTTGCCACCTAAATTTTTTATAGTTTCTTTTAATATAATTACCGAAGAAACGCCGTCTAAATCAGCATCTCCATAAAGAATTATATTTTCTCCCCTATCAACAGCTTTTTTAATTCTTTTGGCTGCTTTTTTTATATTTTTTATTTCTGCTGCCATTTCTATTTCAATACTTTAATGCCGGGAAGATCTTTGCCGCCCAAAAACTCCAACATAGCTCCTCCACCGCTTGATATATAATTAAACTTTTCAAGCAAACCTATTCTATTAACAAATTCTATTGTTTCTCCTCCGCCTATGATTGAATAAGCGCCACTGGCGATTATTGCTCTGGCTATTTCTTCTGATCCTTTGGTAAATCCTTCTTCTGTTTTACCAAATGGTCCGTTCCAAAAAACAGTTTTAGCTTTTGATATTTTTTCTTTGAACAGCTGGATTGTTTTAAGGCCGATATCTAAGCCGTCCTTATCTTCATCTATAGGTTTTATTATTTTTTCTGGAAATTCAAGTTTGATATTTTTCTTGGTAATTTCTTTATCAAGTAATCCGCCTATTAAAATCCAATCGGCAACTTTGGCAATTTTATTAATAGCCTTGATCTTTGTTTCAGCTTTAGCTCCAGCCATAATACCTATCAAAGGTTTTTGCGGATTTTCAATTAAGTTTGATAATTCCTCTATTTCCCTTTGCAACAATAAACCAGCTCCCGCCGGTAAAAAATCAGGCAAGCTAAATACTGAAGCATGTTCCCTGTGAGAAACTCCGAAAGCATCATTAATATAAATATCGCCTAGTTTAGATAGCCCTAAAGCAAAATTCTTATCGTTGAGCTCTTCTTCTTTATGAAATCTTAAATTCTCCAATAATAATATTTCGCCAGGAATCATTTCTTTGGTCCAATTTTCTATTTCTAAACCCAGACAATCCGGCGCTTTAGTAACAGAAACATCTAAATATTCCATTAGCTTGTTTTGAATCGGATCCATTTTTAAGCTTTCTACCACTCTTCCTTCTGGTCTGCCTAAATGGCTCATTAGTACAATTTTAGCTTTTCTTTCCATCAAATAATTAATGGTAGGCAAGGATAATTTAATCCTAAAATCATCTAAAACTTCCCTGCCCGCAATGCTACGCATAGCGTTGCAGGCGGGCCCTTCTTTTGAAAGGGGAACATTTAAATCGCATCTTACTAAAACTCTCTTATTTTCAAAATTAAAATCTTTTAAAATTTTCATTAAAACTCTATTGTTTCTCCGGGGTTGATTATTCCTTCTTTTTTATCTTTCTCTATAATTTTTTCTTGACTTTGATTGGCAAGCGAATCACCAATTACTTTTCTTAATTCGCCTAAATTCACTTCTTTTCTTTTGGTCTTTGGCCTTTCTTCTTTTTCTCTTTTGGAGTGGGAAAAGAAAACTGTTTTTTGATCTATGGCTTCTTTTAAAGAAACCGTTTTACTTTCTTCTTTATGAATGTTTTCTTCCTTATGAATATTTTCTTCTTTATGAACATTTTCGTTATCGGTCTTGTTATTTACTTGACTGGCTTCTTTTTCTTTTTCCAGTTTTTTTCTACAAGGTTTGCAATAAACCGGCCTAACTCCATCTGGCTTAAAGGTTACTTTGGTGTCTTTTCCACAAAGAGAACATTTGGCATCAAAAAGCACTGGAGCGGCGGCAGAAGTAATTGGAGCAAAACCAGCTTCCATTGCCCCAGTCCATTTTGATATTTTTTCTTCAACCTCTGATCTGGGAGTACTGTATCTTTCTCTAGAGGCCTTAATAATTTTATCTCTATTAGATTCTTTTTCTTTTGGAATAGGCGGCAGAGTGCTGGCGGAAAAGGGCCGGCCAGCCAATCCGTCAATCATTAATTTTAAATATACATTATACTTGCCTAAATTAACCAAGTCGCTGGCTAAAAACTCTGGAGTAAATTCTTTTTCTAAATATTCGGCATCGTCTGCGCCCACCCTAAAAGAAATTATTGTGCCTACATTACCAAAAACCGCATCTCTGACCTCTTCTTCCATTTGAGTAATATATTGATGGCCTAAAATTAAAGCTAATCTATATTTTCTAGCTTCAGATAAAATATTAGTAAATGACTCTGTAGCAAAATTTTGAAATTCATCGATATATAAGAAAAAATCTTTTCTTTCTTCTTCTGGTATATCAACTCTAGACATAGCAGCTAATTGAAGCTTGGTAATCATTAAAGCTCCCAATAATCTGGAATTATCTTCTCCAACTCTGCCTTTGGATAAATTCATAATTAAAATTTTCTCTCCGTCCATTACGCTTCTCATATCAAAAGAAGATCTGACTTGGCCGATAATATTTCTAATCAAGGGGGCAGATATAAATTGCCCTATTTTATTTTGAATGGCAGCTGTCGCCTCCACCTCATATCTTTGAGTATATCTGGCATATTCTTGAACCCAAAAAGCTCTGACCACGGGATCGGTAACTTTTTCTATTACTTTTCTTCTGTATTCAGCGTCGGCTAGCATTCTGTTAACCCCCAGCAAAGTAGAACCGGGATATTCTAATAAAGCTAAAATACAATTATTTAAAATATATTCCATTCTAGCGGACCAAACATCAGGCCAGATTTTTTTAAATACTCCCATCAAACCGCCAGCCACCAAATGCCGATGAGCGATATCCACTTCTTCCATAATATTAAAAGCAATCGGAAAATCTATATCGCCCGGATTAATATAAATAACATCATTAATTCTATTAGCTGGGACATAATCCAATAATTCCTCTGACGCTTCTCCGTGAGGATCGACAAAACCGATTCCTTTGCCGTTTTGAATATCTTGAATAGCCATGTTTTTCAACATGACGGTTTTACCCATACCGGTTTTCCCGACAACATAAACATGACGGCGCCTATCGTCAATTTTTATTCCAAATTTCTGGCGAATATTTCTAAAAGTTGTTTCAGCAAAAAAATTAATGCTTTCAGCCATAATATTATTTTAACCTATTGGTAACCCTGGCGGAGCTTCTCCTCTCTTTGACTCTACTCTAGAAACAAAAGGGGCAGGAGCGACTATTCTGCCTGGAAAGTGGAAAATAGTAGCCAGTTCTTCGATATTTAATATAAAACCACCTTTTTGAGGGGGCCTGGGGAATAAAGCAGAAAATCTTTTAGCATATCTGAAAAATAATCTTCTTTTTTTCATAAATGTTCTTCTGGCTCTTAACAAGTCCACTATGGGATATCTGTGAATTTTAGTCATTGTTTTTGGCCAGGGCTTTAAGGCATTAAGATTTTCTGTGGCAAATTGTCCAAAAAATCCGAAGGGAATTCCTTTTGTGCCGCCAAAATATACTTCTCTTTTAGCTACATATAAAAATCTAATGCCGCAATAAAAACATCTCTTGCTTATCTTAGTTTCCACTCCCTCGACAATTTCTTTTTCGCCGGGAGTCATTTTCATTTCCGGAGGAATAATTGATTCTTCTTTTTTTTCTATTCCAGGAAGCTTGCCCAAGAAAAGCTCGGCAGCGGCATCTTTGATAATTGGTTTAGCTTTTGCTTTTTCCGGTCTCTTAGCCAGTTTATCGGCTATTTCCCTGCCTCTTTTAGAAAACTCTCCGGCCGGTTCTTTTTTACTACTAGTTACTGGTTCAGCTGCAATTTGTATCCAAAGATGCTCATCTTTTCCTATTTTGCCCAAACCTTCCAACAAAGTAGACATTGGATCTACTCTTTTTTCTTCTAAGGGCGCTTCTCTTTCTTCAAAAAATTTAGAATATACTTTAATCGGGTAAACATCCGGCTTTATTAATTCAAAGTCGCATCCCCAACATTCCCATTCCTTACTGGGAACATCTTGAGGAACATATTTAGTATAGTCCTCAACAGCTAAAATTTCCGCATCCGGATATTGGGAATATATAGAGGATTCAATATTATTCCTTCTGCCTTCGCTGCATCTGACATAAAGATGGGGCTGGCCTTCTATACTGGCTATTTCTATTTGAAGAGAATCGTTTTGTTTGCCTTCCCACCATTTTTCCCACCAATCTGGAGGATCATAACATTGAGCCCAAAGAGAGGAAAAAACCTGCTCCATAGAACGAATGGGTTTTAAAACATCTCTGGGCATTTTTATTTCCAAGAGCACTTTTTTTTGCTTGAACATCCAGTCCTCCATTCGCCACCATAGCCAAAAAAAACGAAAGGGACGCCAAAGAATAGATGGAAGCGGCAGCCACCACCAATTCTCAAAGACGTCCCAAACGATATATATAGCTGGTTGGATTAGAAGTAAAAACTTTTCCATTTTTAAGGCAACATCCTTATACCCTTATGCCCTTCTTATATTGTACATTCCTTCTGGCGTTTTGACAAAATATTTTTTATTTTGCAAATTCAAAAGTATAGTATTAGGTTGAACCATTCTTTGATTAAGAACCCGTTTGATAATTTCTTTTTCTGGTAAGGGCTTTCTTGATCCTTTTATTTCCCTGTAAATAACATCTCTGACAAACCCTGGTTCATAGCCCCATTCTTTTAATCCATAAAGGCCCCTGCCAACTAAAACAAAACGAGGGTCTTTAATCAATTCGTTATGAACTGTTTGAGAAATTACATTCTTTTTAGAATTAAAAAGCAAAGAAGAATTTATTAAAGTGGCCACTTCGGTAAAATGAAGCGGTTTTTCTTGTTCTTTTAAAACAATATAGGCCTTGTCTTTTATTCCTTTTGGATTAACCTCCGGCCAATTTTTCATACCATAAAGACCTTTCGGCCCAGCTAAAATATTTTTAGAAATTTCGGCATAAGAAGCAGGTAAAAAAGCAGGTAAAATCATTGGCTGTTTTTGCTTTTCAAGTTTTAAAACGAATGTTTCAATTGCTTTTTGGGCTTTGCTTATTAAATTTTTATCAGTAGTCCAAAAAGAATGAAATTCTTCGTTTTCAGTTATTCTAATAAAATCATTGCTTATAGTAAGCAAGAAAAAAACATAATTTTTAAAATTATCTCCGCCTAATTCAGCCAATAATAAATCTTCTCTTTTTAATCCAGAATTATTTTTAAAATAATCGGTGTAATCTTTAAAAATGCGCTGGCAAACAGGAGTAGCGGCAGCTTCTTTTAATTTAACTATACCATCGTTTTCTATTTGGCGAACTCTTTCTCTGGTAATGCCATAGGCCTGGCCAACAGCTTCTAATGTTTCTCTTTGACCGGCAAAACCAAAACGCTTGGAAATTACTCCTTTTGTTCTTTCGGAAAGATTAAAAAGCAAATAATCCTGACAAATTGTCCGATAATCGTGTTTCATATTACTATGCTTATATTTAAGCACATCTTAACTTAAATGTCAAGCAATCTTATTTTTCCACTTTATCCAAACAGCTAAAATCGGAGCGGCTAAGAAAAGAGAAGAAAAAGTACCGGCAGTAATACCAATTATTAAAGCTAAAGAAAAATACTTTAAAGTTTCTCCACCAAAAAAATAAATGGCCAAAAGAACCATTAAAGTAGTTAAAGAAGTATTAATGCATCTGGTAAAAGCTCTATTCAAACTAATATTTATTGTCTCTTCAAAAGTTGTTCCTTCTCCTCTGATTAAGGCCTCTCTTATTCTATCGAAAACCACCACTGTATTATTAATAGAGTAACCCAAAACTGTCAGTAAGGCGGTCACCACCGGAATAGTGAATTGAACGCCGTAATAATAACCAAGCAAAGAAAATATTCCCATCGGGATAACAACATCATGGAAAAGAGCAATCAAAGAAGCCAGGCCATATTGCCAAGATCTAATTGGTCTTTGAACTTTTCTAAAAGCAAAAGCAATATAAACAACAATAGAAAAAAGAGCCAATAATATCAGGGTTTTAGTTTTGTTTTCCAGCTCTTTTCCAATAACCGGACCGATAGATTCAAATCGCATTTCTTCAAGTTCGTAGCCGTCTTTTAAAATTTCTAAAATTTCCTGATGAGTTGGTTCGTTTAATTCTCCCATTCTGATTATCAACCCGTTTTCGCCGGTAGTTTGAACTTGAGCTTCTCCATAAACAGATAAAGAATCTCTGACAGCTTGCAAAGCCGGTCTGGAACCTTCATATTCTAATTCCATAATGCTGCCTCCGGTAAAATCAATTCCCAAATTTAAACCAAAAATAACTAAAACAGCCAAAGAGCCGGCCACCAAAAGACCAGCTAAAACAAAATAAATATATTTATATTTAAGAAAATTAAACTGCATATTTCTTCAATTCTTCAATCTTATCTGTTTTTTCCCAGGTAAAATCAGCTTCATCTCTGCCAAAGTGGCCATAACAAGCTGTCTTTTGATAAATAGGCCTTTTCAAATTTAATTGTTCAATTATTTGTTTTGGCCTGAAATCAAAAACTTCTTTTACTATTTCGATTATTTTTTCATCGGGTAATTTTCCGGTTCCCTTGGTATCTATAAAAATAGAAACTGGTTTGGCTATGCCTATAGCATAAGCTACTTGAATTTCGCATTTATCAGCTAATCCGGCAGCTACTATATTCTTGGCTACATATCTGGCCATATAAGCTCCTGACCTATCAACCTTGGTGACGCATTTGCCAGAAAAACATCCGCCGCCATGCGCTCCCACTCCCCCATAGGTATCAACAATTATTTTCCTGCCGGTTAAGCCAGCATCAGCTGGCGGTCCGCCGATTACAAATCTGCCGGTAGCGTTAATAAAATATTTAGTATTTTCATCAGCCAAATCTCCTACTATCGGCGCTATCACCTGTTCTTTTATGTCCTTGGCGATTTGTTCTGAACTAACTTCGTCTGAATGATGAGCAGCTATTACAACAGTATCCAATCTTTTTATCTTTCCGTCTTCATATTCAATAGTGACTTGAGATTTACCATCTGGCCTGAGATATGGCAAAGTGCCGTTTTTTCTAACTTCAGCCAATTTTTTTGTAAGTTTATGAGCTAAAACAAGAGTTAAAGGCATATATTCTGGAGTTTCGTTAGTAGCATAACCGAACATCAAACCTTGATCTCCCGCTCCCTGTTCTTTTTCTTCCTTTTCATCAACCCCTTGAGCAATATCAGGAGATTGTTCGTGTAAAGTGACCACTACTCCAACTGCGTCAGCGCAAAAACCGTATTCTGGTTTGTCATAACCAATTTCTTTAAGCACCCTTCTGACAACATGAGGAATTTCAACATATGCTTTTGTTCTGGCCTCTCCTCCGACTAAAACCAAGCCAGTAGTAGCAAAACATTCGATGCCAGCATGACTGTCTGGATCTTGTTTTAACATTTCGTCATAAATAGCGTCTGATATTTGATCGCAAACCTTATCAGGATGACCTTCGGTTACTGATTCTGAAGTAAATAAATATTTTTTTAATGCCATAAAAATTTAATTTTATTTATTTTATTATTAATAAAAATCATTAAAAGATTCTTGGTGATAATCATAGCAGAAAACATGCTTATTATTATTCCGATAGTTAAAGTAAAAGCAAATCCTTTTACAAAACTAGTGCCAAAACCAAATAATATTAAAGCTACAATCAAAGTAGTTAAATTACCATCGCGAATAGACGGCCAAGCTCTCTTAAATCCTTCTTCTACCGCCACTTGATACGATTGACCGCTTTTTAATTCTTCTCTCGTGCGAGAAAAAATCAAGATATTGGCATCTATAGCCATACCGATAGAAAGAATAAATCCGCCGATGCCAGCTAAAGTTAAAGTGACCGGAATTAATTTAAATAAAGCCAGAATAAAAACAACATAAATAAGCAAAGATAAAGAAGCTAAAAGTCCAGGCATCCTATAAAATAAAATCATGAAAATAACCACTGCCAGTAATCCCCACATACCAGCTATCAAGCTTTTCTGCAAAGAAACAGAACCCAAAGTCGGACCGATGCTTTGTTGGGAAATAAGAGTAATAGGCACTGGCAAAGCTCCGGCATTAAGATTTCTAGCTAATGACTTCACCTCTTCAGCTGTAAAACTCCCGGTGATAACAGCTTCTCCACCAAAAATAGTTGTTTCCACGGTTGGCACTGAAATAGGCGCGCCATCTATATAAATGGCCAAGGGATTACCGATATTTCTGGCAGTAATTTCTTCAAAAAGATTAGCTCCTTCGCTGGTAAATTTTAAAGCAACTTGCGGATGATAAGTGGTTGAGTCAAAAGTTGGAGTAGCTTTTTCTAAATATTTACCGGTTAATTGAGTAGATTGAAAGGGGTCTTCTATTTCTCCTTCTATTTCTCCGTCATAAATTTTTTGATTCTGCTCATTTATTTCTTCATAATTTTCTTTTAACTCTCTAAATTCAAGAAAAGGGGTTTGGCCGATCATTTCAATAGCTAAAACCGGATCTTTTACGCCAGCCAGTTCAACTATTAAACGGCTATATTCTTCTGTTTCCTGCACTTGGACAACGGGCTCTGCCACTCCGAACATATTGACTCTTCTTTCTATAACATCTCTCAATCCTTGCATGGAAGCGCTGTATTCTTCTTGAGGCAACGCAGATAAATCAGCTTCATAAATAAGATGGGTTCCTCCCTGCAAATCTAATCCTAGTTTAAAAGGTACATCTGGAAAATCAGGTAAAAATTCAATATTATTGTAAATTTTAGGATAATCTAAAACAGCAGCAGAAAGTGCTGCAATAAAAATAACGGCTAAAATAATATAAACTTTTCTTTTGGACATTTATTTAATATAACCCTTCTTTTACCAAATTGTCAATTATTTAAATTCTAGAGCTATTAATCCGAACTTTTTAATCTTTTCTTTGTATCCGGGAAAGCTATTATACATTTTTTCCAGTTCTTCTTTAGTATTAATATCAGGCGCTATCTCTTTTATTTTGTGATTTAAAAGTAATTCATCGATATCGTTAAAAATTTCTACGCTTTTAACTTCTTTTTTAAAACTATCCTTGCCACAAATAAAAAAAATCGTATCGCCAGAAGATATCTTTCTGTATTTTTGCGTGGCCGCTCTTGTTTCAACTTTTTTTCTGCCTTGTTTTATTGCTTCAAAAATATCTCTATTTTTTTCTCTAAATCTAAGTTGCATAACTATCTTTTAGATTATTTTCGTTAAATCACCGTTAATAATAACTGGCTTAACAGCTTCTATTTCTGTTTTATAGTATGAAATGTCTGGAATTGGATTATATAAAAATATTTTTTGTTTTAAAACATGGGCAAATCCAATTTCCATAAGAGTATTGCCGCCAATATAATTTTTAATTCCATTTTTATCAAGATTAAGCACTAAAACAGCATCAGCTCCTTGCATAGCATTCCAAAATTCTCGAATTGCGTCTTTATTGTTTTTTTGATAAATTTTAATTTTTTCTTTTTCCTCGTCGCTTTTCCCTACCAATACTTCATGTAATTTTGTCACAAAGGCATCATGTCCTAAATCAATTAATTCATCTCTGGTTTCAAGCATTTTTTCCACATATTGCATGCTTCCGATGATTCCTATTTTCATATATTTATTGTTTTAATTTTAATGTTAGATATCCGACCTCAACTGATACCGCCCCACTTATGATGGAGGTTCAACCTCTATCACATAAGCCAGAGCTCAAATGAAAGAGGCGAAACCTCTGTCATCTAAACAACGATAAATAATTATTTTCCGCAGCACTTTTTATATTTTTTGCCCGAACCGCACGGACAAAGATCATTCCTGCCCGGCTATTTTTTAAATGAAAGGGGTTTAAATGAAAGAGGTTTCGCCTCTTTCATGGGGCCTGTGCTGTTATTTATAGAAACCATTAATATGGTTTCAGCTATTTTCTTTTCAATAATTCCTAAAAGCTGCTGGAACATCCTATGCCCTTCTGTTTTATATTCCACTAAAGGATCTTTTTGGCCATAAGCCCTTAATCTGACCGAATCTCTTAATGATTCCATTTCTTCCAAATGATTCATCCAAAGCATATCTATCGTCCTTAAAGCAACGATTTTTATCACTTGAGGTAATTTCTCTTTACCTACTTCCTCTTCTTTTTTTAAATATTCTTCTTTGGTTAAACCGTCTTCTTGGCATAATTCTAAAATATAGTCCTTTAATTTGCCTTGATCAAATTTTTCTATTATTTCTTTCCTTTTCTTGTAAATAGTTTCTCTTTGCCTATTCATAACATCGTCGTATTCTAAAACATGCTTTCTCAAATCAAAATGCATGCCTTCTATTTTAGATTGAGCTGACTCAATAGCATTAGCTACCATTTTAGCTTCAATCGGCTGGTCTTCTTCTATTTTTAAAATATTCATTAAAGATACAATTCTTTCGCCTCCGAATATTCTCATAATATCGTCCTCTAAAGAAAGAAAGAATTGAGACGAGCCCGGATCTCCCTGCCTGCCAGTTCTGCCTCTTAATTGATTATCTATTCTTCTGGCTTCATGCCTTTCGGTGCCAATTACATGCAATCCGCCCAGTTCTTTAACTTTTTGAGCTTCCTCTACCTTCGGCGGATTTCCTCCTAAAATAATATCTACTCCTCTGCCAGCCATATTAGTGGCAATAGTCACTGCTCCCAATCTGCCTGCCTGAGCGATAATTTCTCCTTCTTTTTCATGATGTTTGGCATTTAAAACTTGGTGGGGCACTCCTTCTCTTTCTAAAAGTTTGCCTAAATATTCATTTTTAGCAATAGAAGTGGTACCAACTAAAACCGGCTGGCCTTTTTCATGCCTTTCTTTTATTTCTCTAACCAGGGCTATCATTTTACCCTCTTGCGTTTTATATACTCTGTCTGATAAATCCTTTCTTACTAAGGGGTTATTAGTTGGAATTATCACCGCATCCAAACCGTAAACTTTATCAAACTCTTCAGCTGAAGTGGCAGCGGTTCCCGTCATGCCCGCTAATTTTTCGTACATTCTAAAATAATTTTGAAAGGTAACCGAAGCTAAAGTTAAAGATTCCGGCTTTATTTCCACTCCTTCTTTAGCTTCAATCGCCTGATGAAGCCCGCCAGACCATCTGCGGCCAGGCATCATTCTACCGGTAAATTCGTCAACGATAATAATCTCGCCGTCTTTAACCACATAATCCCTGTCTTTTTTAAATAAAACCTCGGCTCTCAAGGCCTGTTCTAAGTGATGAACATATTTAATGCCTTTTTCTTCATAGATATTGCCCATGCCTAAAATATTTTCCACCTTGCTAATACCCTCTTCGGTCAAAGTGACGGCTTTTCTTTGCTCGTCTATTTCGTAATCTTTTTTATCATCGAGTTTAGGAATTATTTTGGCAAACTCTTTATACCAATTAGAAGATTCTGTATCGGGAGCTGAAATAATCAAAGGAGTTCTAGCTTCGTCTATTAAAACAGAATCAACTTCGTCAACGATAACATAGTGATGGCCCCTTTGGGTCATCATTTCAAAACCATAGGCCATATTGTCTCTTAAATAATCAAAGCCGAATTCATTATTTGTGCCGTAAGTGATATCAGCTGAATAGGCCTCTTTTCTTTCTACCGGTCTTAAATAACTTTCAATTACTTTAAATCCGCCCAACTGATCTCTGGCTTCATCTTTTTCTTCGCTGTCTGGATGATAATCATGATCATAGATATAGGCAGCGTCGTGAACTATACAACCGACCGAAAGACCCAAAGCGTGATAAATCTGGCCCATCCAAATCGTATCTCTTTTAGCTAAATAATCATTGACGGTAATAACATGCACTCCTTTACCGGTTAAAGCATTGAGATAAACAGGCAAAGTAGCTGCTAAGGTTTTTCCTTCACCGGTTTTCATTTCAGCTATCTTGCCTTGGTGCAAAACAATCCCGCCGATAAGCTGAACATCAAAATGCCTTTGATTAAGATTTCTTTTAGCTGCTTCTCTGACTAAAGCAAAGGCCTCGGGAAGC
>Ga0172381_10003631_pt1 | contig 16274 bp, 17 predicted proteins | sample Leawel6488metaG_FD_119754 | JGI IMG/M metagenome (GOLD analysis project Ga0172381, IMG submission 119754) | Leachate microbial communities from a municipal landfill in Southern Ontario, Canada - Leachate well 64-88 metaG | ecosystem: Engineered > Solid waste > Landfill > Unclassified | place... | reverse complement strand
TTTATTTATATTTTTAAGAGAGTTTATTTTTAGCCATTTTATCTGGTCTATAGTTTGGGCACCTAGAGTTACTACACCTCTTTGGTATTGTCTTTGTTCCCTCCATCATAAGAGATCCACAGATAGGGCAAATATTTCCTGTTGGTTTTGCTTTAATAGCAAATTTGCAATCTGGATAATTAGAACAAGAATAGAAAATCCCAAACTTTCCTCTTCTTTCTGTTATTTCTCCATCCTTGCAAATAGGGCATTTGATTCCTGTTTTCTTTTTAGCTTCGAGAGCCTCATCTTTTTTAATGAACTTACATTTTGGATAACGAGAGCAAGCAATAAATGAACCAAATCTTCCTTCTTTTTCTATCAGTTTTCCTCCTCCATTTTTACCTTTTTTGTCTCCACACAAAGGACATTTTTCTCCTGTTTCTTTTGGTCCCTCTAATATTTTACCTAAAATAGTTCTGGCTCCTTGGCATTCTGGGTAGTTTGAGCAAGAGTAGAATTTACCGTTTCGAGATAGTTTAATAATCATTTTGGCTTGGCACAAAGGACACTTAATATCTTCTGGGGCGTCACCTAAGTTGGTGACTTTTTCTAATTTTTCTTTTTCCTCTACTTCTTTTTGGAAAGGAATATAAAAGTCTTTTAAGGTTTTAGTATAGTCTCTTTTACCATTAGATATATCATCTAGCTCGTCTTCCATCTTAGCGGTAAAATTATCGCTAATATAACTTGCAAAATTATTCTCTAGAAAACTAGAGACTACTTCACCCGTATCGGTGGGGAACAGTGTTCTGCCTTCTTTTCTGACATAACCTCTGTCATCAATTGTTTTCATAATTGAAGCATATGTGGAAGGGCGTCCGATTCCTCGACTTTCTAATTCCTTAATTAAACCAGCTTCTGTATAACGATTAGGAGGCTCGGTTTCTTTGGCTGTACTCTTAAGTTCAATTAATTTAATTACTTCATCAGTTTTAACTTCAGGCAACTCAACATCTTCTCCTCTGGCATCTGTATCACACCTTAACCAGCCAGAGAATATAATTCTTGAACCATTGGCAGAAAAATTGGGGATACTTTTATCTTGGATGTTAGCTATAATTTTAGTTTTCAGAATTTTAGCATCTGTCATTTGAGAAGAAACAGCTCTTTGCCAAATTAATTGATAAAGTTTTTTTTGTTCATCTGTATTTCCAGCTTGTGTTTTTTCAATGTGCGTTGGTCTAATAGCTTCGTGAGCTTCTTGAGCGTTTTTGGATTTTGTTTTGTAAAAATGTGGCTCGGCGTATTCTTTGCCATATTTTTTTTCTATAAAGTTGATTATTTGATTTTGAGCAATTGATGATAGGTTGGTGCTATCGGTACGCATATAGGTTATATGTCCAGCCTCGTATAATTTTTGAGCAACTTGCATAGTTCTTGAAGGGGAGAATCCTAATCTAGTACTGGCTGTTTGTTGGAGGACGGAAGTTGTAAACGGTGGTCTTGGTTGTCTTTTCTGTTCGCTTGTTTTGATGTCTATAATTGTCCATTTTTCTTTTTGTCCCTTTCCTAAAATCTCTTCTACTACTTTCTCATCTTTTGGTTCTTCTTGGCAGGTTAGGTTAATTTTTTCTTTTTTATTAGTTTCAAAAATACCATCAATGATAAAGAATTTTTCTGGAACAAAAGACCTGATCTCTCTTTCTCTTTCCATTATAATTCTAATAGCAGGAGATTGGACTCGGCCAGCCGATAGTCCATATCTAACTTTTTTCCAAATAAGACCAGATAAATCATAACCGACTAGTCGATCCAAAACCCTTCTAGCTTCTTGGGCCTTAACTAAATCCAGATCAATGTCTCGAGGATTTTTTATAGCCAAGGATACTGCTTCTTTAGTGATTTCGTTAAAAGTAGCTCTCTTAATAGGGGCCTTTATTTTTTTGTCTCCATTTAAAATTTCTTTAAGGTGCCAAGAAATGGCTTCTCCCTCTCGGTCTGGGTCAGTCGCCAAAATAATCTCGTCTGCTTTGAGGGATAGATTTTTAAGTTCATCAACGATTTTTTCTTTATCTTTAGATATCTCATACCTAGGAATAAAACCAGCGGGTATATCAATAGCATTTTTGTTTGATTTTGGTAAATCACGAATAAGCCCAACTGATGCTCTAACGGTATATGCTCCATCTAAATATTTTTCAATCGTTTTGGCTTTTGATGGTGATTCTACAATTAATAATTTCATCTGTAATGACAAGTATTACATGAATTAGACCTCTTTTGCAAATAGGGGGAATTAAACCTTTAATATTTGGCCATTACTTTCTTTGATTAGACCACGAACTTCCATAATAGACAAAAGAGCATTGGCTTCTCCTGTTTCTAATTTAGATAAAATAATTAATTCATCCCTATCTATTGGTTCTATCAATAAATCAAGAATGGCTTTTTCTTCCGGTCGGCAAGTTTGATATCTGTTAGATTCATTAGCTTGGTTTTCAAAACCAAGAGCTTCTAAAATATCCTCGCTTGTTGTAACGGGAATAGCTCCTTCTCTAATTAACCAATTGACCCCTGTGGAATTTTTAGAAAAAACAGGACCGGGCACAGCCATTATGTCTTTATTATAATCTAAAGCTAAGCGAGCAGTAATTAGAGAGCCAGATTTTATTTCTGCTTCAATTATCAAAACAGCCTTGGAAATTCCTGCCATTAGTCTGTTCCTTTCTGGAAACGAATAAACAGTAGCGACAAAATCTGGTTCAAATTCAGAAATAAGGCAACCACCACTTTTAATTATTTTTTCAGCCAAATTTAAATTATTTTTTGGATACAAAACATTTCTATTTAAACCAGAGCCCGGAAAGGCGATAGTTGTTAAGCCTGCATCTAAGGCTGATTGATGAGCTATACTATCTATTCCTATTGCTAGTCCTGAGACTATAACTATAGGGTAACCAGCTAAACCGTTAATTAGTTTTTGGCAAACATCTTTACCGTAGTTAGAATATTTTCTTGAACCAACCACTGCTAAATAAACAGAGTCTGGGTCTGGCAACTTGCCTCTGGCGTAAAGTTTTAGAGGGGGTTGGGGAATTTCTTTTAATGACTCGGGCCAATCCTCTTTCTTGATTTGATAAATTTTATCCATATAAATAATTATATCTTATGGTTAATCAAAAATCCTTTGACACAAAATAAAATATATGTCCTTATTCCCAAGGCCAGGCCTTGGGAATAAGGCAACAAAACAAGAGACTTGTCTATATTGCAAATATCCTTATTGTTTAATAGTTTATTTTTTTATATAATATCAATATATGTTAGATATAAAATTTATAAGAGAAAATAAAGATATAATTAAAGCTGGAGCAAAAAAGAAGCATCTAGGAGAAGAGATCGATAAACTTTTAGAGATAGATCAAAAAAGACTGGATTTGTTGACTAAAGTAGAATCTTTAAGAGGAGAACAAAATAAGGTCAGCCTATCAATGGGAGGAACCTTAAGTGATACTGAAAGATCTCAATTAATAGAAGAGATGCGTTTGGTCAAAGAAGAATTGAAAGAAAGAGAAGAAGAATTGCGTTTGGTTATGGTTGAATGGCAGTTGTTAATGCTCTCTGTTCCAAACATTCCGGATATTTCAGTCCCCGAAGGAAATAGCGATGAAGATAATATAGAAATTAAACAATGGGGAGAGAAACCAAACTTTAATTTTGAGCCAAAAGATCATATTGAACTAATGACTAATTTAAAGATGGTTGATTTTGATCGAGGAATAAAAGTTCATGGTTTCCGTGGTTACTTTTTGATTGGGGATGGAGCTAGACTTTCAATGGCTATTTGGAATTATGCACTCGACTTTTTCTCTGGTTTAGGTTTTACCCCAGTAATTCCTCCGGTTATTATTAGGCGAGAGACCTTTATGGGTACTGGTTATTTACCTCAGGGAGAAGAAGATTTATATAAAACTCAAGATGGAGATTTTTTGGCTGGAACCGCTGAAGTGCCTTTGATGGGTTTTCATCAGGATGAAATTTTAGATAAAAAAGATTTACCTAAAAAATATTTAGGTTTCTCTCCTTGTTTTCGTAGGGAGGCCGGTAGCCACTCTAAAGATATCAAAGGGCTTATCAGAGTTCATGAATTTTACAAATGGGAACAGCTAATTTTGTGTCCGGCTTCTCATTCTGAGAGTGTTAAATATCATGAAGAAATTAATCAAAATACTGAAAATTTTATAGAATCTTTAGGTATACCATATCATACAGTAGTTAACTGTGGTGGAGACTTAGGTATGGGACAGGTTAAAAAATATGATGTTGAATTATGGGTACCAAAAGAAAATAAATATAGAGAAATAGGTTCGGCTTCTTATTTTCATGACTTTCAGACTCGCCGTTTAAATATTCGTTATCGTGATGATGACGGAAAATTAAGATATGCTCATTCATTAAATAGTACAGCTATCCCTACCCCTCGTATTCTAGTTTCTCTTGTAGAAAATTTTCAACAAGCTGATGGTAGTATAAAAATTCCTTTAGTTTTGCAAAAATATTTTGGTAAAGATTTAATTTCATAAAAAACATGAGGGATATTCCAAGATCTCCACGCATTGAAGAATTGAGGCGTAAGCGTCTAAAAAGAAATTTTGGGCTAGCTCTTTTGTTTCTTTTAACTTTTGCCTTGGTGGTTTTTGGAATATCCTTATTGTCTCAGATAAAAGGTGTTCAAATCAGAGAGATAGAGATAAGTGGCAATAATGTTATTGATAAAAACGATATAGAGAGTTTAATAAAAAGTCAGTTAGAGGGAAAATATCTTTATCTTTTTCCAAGATCAAACAGTTTAATTTACCCAAGAGTTAAAATATATAATAATCTTATCTACAGTTTTCCGAGGATTGAAAATCTTTTTGTTTATAGTGAAAAATTTAAAATATTAAAGGTGGAGATTAAAGAAAGATCTGGCTCTTATTTATATTGTGGTCAATCTATTCCTCTAGACAAAAAAGAAATTGGAGAAAATTGTTATTTTATAGACCAAGGGGGATATATTTTTGACAAAGCCCCTTATTTTTCTGGAAATATTTATTTTAAATATTTTATGGAGTTACCAGATAATCCTCCTGATCCTTCTGGACAAGAAATAATGTCCGAAGAAAAATTTAATAGTTTAGTTGCTTTTATAGATGGAATAAAAAAACTTAACTTTGAACCAATTTATATTTTAATTGGACAAGATGGCACAGACTATTTATATCTTAAAGAGGGGAGTAGCGGAATAGTTCCTAAGGTTGTATTTAAAAATGAAGATAATCTTGAGGGAGTTTTGAGTGATTTTTCTTTAGCTATGAAAAAGGAAGAATTTGCCGAAGAGATTACTTCTAAGTATAATAGCCTTTTATATATAGATCTCCGTTTTAAGAACAAGGTCTTGTATAAATTCCAATAATTAATTATGAAGAAAATCTGGGACAAATTACCAAAAAATTTTTTTTGTTTAGCTCCAATGTCGGATGTTACTGATCCAGCCTTTAGGCGTATTATCGCCAAATATAGTAAGACAAATAAAAATAATAATTTAGTTCTTTGGACGGAATTTGTTTCGGCTGATGGCTTAGCTAGTCCTGGCAGAGAAATCCTAAAAAATAATTTAGTCTTCAGCCAAAAAGAGAAACCGATTATAGTCCAGCTGTTTGGAGCTAATCCTTCCAAAATGAGAATAGCATCATCATGTGTAGCAACTTTAGGTTTTGACGGCATAGATATAAATATGGGTTGTCCTGATAAGGCGATAGAGAGACAAGGAGCTGGTTCTTCTTTAATAAAAAATCCACAACTGGCTGGTCTTTTAATTGAAGCAATTAGGGACGGAATAAAGGATTCAGGAAAGAAGAACTTATCTGTTTCTGTTAAAACAAGAATTGGGTATAACAAAGAACAAATAGATGAATGGATTCCTTTTTTGCTTTCTTGTCAGATAGACGCATTAACTATACACGCTAGAACACGCAAAGAATTATCAAAAGCAAAGGCCAACTGGAATAATATCAAAAGGGTGGTTGAAATAAGAAATAAGATGAAGGTCAAGACCAAAATAATAGGTAATGGTGATGTTACTAGCTTAAAACAAGCTCGGAATTTAATGAAGCAAACAGGCTGTGATGGAGTAATGATTGGACGAGGAGTTTTTGGTAATCCCTGGTTTTTTAATCCTTCCCAGAAAAAAATTAAATTAGATGAAAAATTAAAAGTTTTAGTTGAACACACTAAACTTTTTGAGAAATTATTAGGTAAAACTAAAAGTTTCGCCGTAATGAAAAAGCATTTCAAGGCCTATGTTAATGATTTTTCTGGAGCTAAAGAATTACGATTGAAACTAATGGAGACTAATAATGCCAAAGAAGTTGAGAAAATAGTTTTTGCCTTTTTGAAGAAAAAATAATTTTATTTTTAAAAGGTTATTTATCTGATATAATAGAGATTATGAAACCAGAAAAAAAATACCAAGAACAAGACAACATAGCTTTATATCGAAAATATCGCCCTGAAACTTTTAAAGAGGTTGTTGGACAAGACCATATAGTTAGAGCTATTTCGGGAAGCTTAGAGGCTGGTAAGATATCCCATGCCTATTTACTCTATGGTCCAAGGGGGACTGGAAAGACCACAGTAGCTAGGATAATTGCTAGAGTTTTAGGTACCTCACAAGGTGATATTTATGAACTAGACGCAGCCTCAAACCGAGGAATTGATGAAGTTAGAAATATTAAAGATGGAGTTAGCACATTGCCTTTTGACTCAAAGTATAAAATATATATTCTAGATGAAGTTCATATGTTTACTAAAGAAGCCTGGAACGCACTTCTTAAGACTATCGAGGAGCCTCCTAAACATGTTATCTTTATTTTAGCAACCACTGATATAGAAAAAGTTCCAGAAACTATAATCTCTCGTTGCCAAAGTTTTTCTTTCAAAAAACCAAGTGATGTCATTTTGTCAGAGGTGGTTAAAAATGTAGCTTCCAAAGAAGGTTATACATTGGAGGATGGAGTGTCAGAACTAATAGCTCTCTTGGCAGACGGGGCTTTTCGTGATGCCTTAGGAATTCTTCAAAAGGTTATCTCTTTCTCAAAAGATAAAAAAATAAACATTTTAGAGGTAGAAGAAATTACTGGTGCTCCAGATCGTTTACTTGTTCACAATTTTCTTGATGCCTTGGCAGAAAAAGATATAGATAAAGGATTGCTAACAATAGACAAAGCGATTAAACAAAATATAGAAATATCCATTTATATTAAGATGATTTTGTATAAATTGCGCTATGCCTTAATGCTTCGTTACGCACCATCGATTAAAAAATCAATTGAAAATATTTTAAGCACTGAGGATTTAAATTATCTAGAAAAACTAATTTTTAATAAACCAACCACTATTACTTCAAATACTCTATCTATTTTATTAGAGACATATCAAGACACTAGAAATGCAGTTATTTGTCAGTTGCCATTAGAACTTGCTCTCATTAAAATTTTAAATGTTGATAAATAAAAAAGAAAAAATGTGGGATGTGATAGTCATAGGAGGAGGAGCTTCTGGGTTGATGTCAGCAACCGTAGCTTCGGCTCGTGGTTTATCTGTCTTATTGTTAGATAAAAATAAAGAACTCGGACAGAAATTAAAAATCACTGGAGGTGGTCGTTGTAATATAACCAACAATGAGCCAGATATTCATAAATTTATGAGTGTTTATGGTAAAGAAGCACCATTTTTATATAGTCCTTTTTCTGTGTTTGGGGTGAAAGATACTTTTAAATTTTTTGAATCAAAGGGTTTAGAATTAGTGGAAGAGGCAAGGCATCGAGTTTTTCCTGTCTCTCAAAAGGCAACTGATGTTGTTGGCCTTTTTAAGAGAGAACTAGTAAAAAACAAAGTTAAAATAGAAAACAATTGTGTGGTTTTAAGCTTGATTAAACAATCTAGAAAAATTATTGAAGTTAAAACAAACAAAGGAAATTATAAAGCTGTATCCTTTATTTTAGCTACTGGAGGTTTGTCTCATAAAGAGACTGGTTCGACCGGAGATGGTTTTAATTTTTTAAGAAGTTTGGGTCATGAGGTTAAAGAGCCTACACCAGATATTGTTCCAATTGAAGTTAAAGAAGACTGGCCAAAAGAATTAGCAGGGATTTCTCTGTCTTTTATGAAAATAACCTTTTTTCTCGAAGGGCAAAAACAATTTTCTAAAAAAGGGAAAATACTTTTTACTCATTTTGGATTATCAGGTCCGCTTATTTTAAATAGTGCTAAATTAATTAAACCTCTTCTAAAAAGAGGACAAGTTACTGCAGAAATAGATTTATATCCAGATACAACTATTGGGGGATTAGAAGATCAGATTATTAAGAAACTAGATTTAAATAAAAATAAGATATTGAAAAATGTTTTGGTTGAAATAGTTCCAGAGGGTCTTAGTGATGCTGTAGGTAGATTAATAGGTTTTGTAAACCTAGATACAAAAGTTCATAGCCTCACAAAAGAAGACCGTGGAAAAATAGTTCGGTTATTAAAATCTTTACCACTTAGTATTGTTGGTTTAATGGGTCTAGACAGAGCGGTTGTCACTGATGGTGGGGTATCGTTAAAAGAAATTGATACTAAAACAATGAGATCAAAATTATATGACAATCTTTATGTTACTGGAGATTTACTAAACATCAGCCGTAACTCTGGTGGCTACTCTTTGCAATTGTGTTGGACAACAGGTTATATCGCCGGGATTTCTGTTTGATCTTTTTCTTGTTTTTCTAATTCTTCTTTATAAATAGAGACTAGGCTATATAACAGGCTAACGACTAGTGGCCCCATAATTAAACCAATTGGACCAATTAAAATTATAGCTCCCAAGATAGAAAGTAAAATGAAGAGGGAAGGTATTGGTGTTCCTTTAGATACTATGTATGGACTGATGATGTTATCAATTGTTGCGACAAGCAAGAAGTGCCAGAGTAATAACCCGATAGCAGGAAGAGTGTGTCCGTTGATGAATAAATAGATAACCGCTGGTATTGTAATGATTGATGTTCCAAAGGTTGGAACAAAAGAAGCAAAGGCCGCCAAGATTGCCCAGATGATAGCGTTTGGAATTCCGAAGATTAAATAGCCCGCCCATGCCAATCCTCCTTGGGCAATAGCAACCACGAATGACCCTTGAAATATCCTATTGACAGCATCTCTTAAATCAGAAAATATCCTATTAGAATTTTTTGAAGATAAAGGCAATATTTTAATAATAGCGGTTTGCCATTTTTCTCCATCTTTTAACAAATAGAATAAAATAAAAACTGTCAAAACTAACATGACGATGGAATTAACTACCGAAGAGAATATTTTAGTTAGACTATTAGTAAAGTTAGAAATTAACTTAGTGATACTATCATAGATATTAAAGCTAATACCTTCTGGTAAAAAGTTATTGACTGAAGTGTTTATTGTTTCAACTATTTTACTTGAACCACCAGAGATAGAGATTTGTTGATAAAGATCTTGAGCTTGAATAAAAACTGCTCGGCCGATGAAAAATAGAGGAGTACAAACAAAGGCTAAGAATAAGATTATTGTTATAACTGAAGCGGCCCAAGAAACATTTCTAACAATATGTTTTTTGATCCAGTGACAAATCGGATTTAAGGCAACAGCAAAAGCTGCTGATAAAATGAGAATCGCCAAGAAAGGATAAACAATTATAAAGGTAACAATTGTGACTATTAAAAGAAGAATAAAGATAAAATATTTTTCTGTTGAAATTGATCGCATATCTTTTATTATACCAGTATTTTAATTACTAGCATAGACTTTAACCTCTTTTTGTGGGGATGATAACTAGGCTGATAGTTTGTCCTCTATTTCCATTATTCTATTGTATTTGCAAACTCTTTCACCGCGAACGAGTGAACCAGATTTAATGAAAGGACAAGCAAGTCCTACAGATAGATCAGCAATAAAAGTGTCTGTTGTCTCACCCGAACGATGAGAAACAAAAGGACTCCAACCTTGTTTTTGAGCCAAAGTGATAGCTTCAATTGTTTCTGTCACTGTCCCAATTTGGTTTAATTTAATTAAAACTGAGTTAACCGCTTCTTTTTCTATAGCAGTTTTGATTCTCTTAATGTTGGTAACTAGTAAATCATCTCCAACGATAGTAATTTTATCTCCTAATGTTTTAGTCAAAAGATTGAATCCACCCCAGTCGTCTTCAGATAGACCATCCTCAATAGAGATAATTGGATATTTTTCCGTTAAATCTTTATACCAAGCCACCATCTCTTCACTTGATAATGATTTTGGTTGACCGTTTATTTTTAAATTATATTTACCATTTTCATAAAACGAAGAAGCGGCTGAATCCATACCTATTTTAACTTGATCAGTAGTGTAACCTGCCTTTTCTATAGCCATAACCATTAGTTCTAAAGCTTCCTCATTTGTTTCTAGCTTTGGAGCAAAGCCTCCTTCATCTCCAACAGAAATAGTATATCCCTTGTCTTTAAGAATTTTTCGCAATGCATAAATAACTTCTGCACCAACTCTAATTTTTTCTTTAAAACTATCAAAACCAACTGGCCCGAGCATAAACTCTTGAATATCTAAACCACTGTCGGCATGTTGTCCACCATTGATGATATTAAGCATTGGAACAGGGAATTTGTAGTTTTTATTAAGGGCTATTTTAGCTAAATACTCATAGAGGTCTAGTCCTTCTTCTTTGGCTGAAACTTTAGCAAAAGCCATAGACACTCCTAAGATTGCATTGGCTCCAAGTCTAGATTTATTTGGAGTTCCATCTAAATCAATTAAAAATTGATCTAATCCTTTTTGATCAAACTCTTTATTTGTAATTTTTTCAGCAATTTCTTTTTGAACATTTAAAACAGCTTGATTAACACTTAATCCAGCGTAGCATTTTGGATCGCCGTCTCTTAGTTCCAAAGCCTCGTGAATTCCAGTACTGGCACCTGATGGAACAGAAGCAATAGCCTTAAAGTTAGAGGAGGATAAAGAAACTTCAATTGTTGGTTTTCCTCGTGAATCTAATATTTGTCGAGCATTTACTGATTTTATTTTTATCATAAATAATTTACAAAAATCTTAATTATTAATTAATAAGTTTAAGTGAGTTGATTTTTTGCTCACTGGAGTATATTATAAACGAAATTTAAAATTTAAACAAAATGAAAAAAATAATATTGATCGCCATTGTCATGTCTCATTTGGCTGGATTTGGTTTCTTGGATACTGTCCAAGTAAAGTGGCAGAAAGAATCTTGTTGTTTTGCGGTGCTACAAGGTAGCCCAAAGAGAGAATATTCTGTTCTTCTTAACGGGCAAAGAGACACCACAGACCTTGTAATGAGGGCTGATACCACTTTTAAAATAGATATTACTTTGATTAAAGAAGCAGTTTTTATTTTTGAATGATTTAAGACTTATCTAGAAAATAAGTCTTTTTTATATCCTTCGGCTGTCATATGCCCAATGAAGTAGGGCTTGCCTTTGTTTAGGGCGACAATAAATATCTCCTGCCCGACAGTTTTTCTTGACCTGTCCAATATGTCTTACCATGGCACGCCATCTCTTAATTTGTCGGTTGTCTTCTTTTTCTAGTCTTCTGCCAAGGTAATAACGACAATACCACTGAAACCAACCCCTAGGATCGTGTTCTTGGTTTATCCAACCTTTTTTTATCCAAACACTTAATGGTTGGCTAGCTCTTTTGTGAAAATAATTTAAATCATCATTTCTATGGACTGGAGATAGTTTAGCCTTGTCATACCAATCTTTAGGAAATTCTTTTCTACAATCAGTCATATATTTTCCCCCAAAGACACCTAAGGCTAACATTTGTTTAGGTGAAAGATCGGGCTTAAAATCAGCTCGAAAATTTTTACCAGTTGGTTCACTCAATACATACTGGTAATTTTTTTGCATCTTGTCGTTGACGATAATTGTTTTTAGCATAAGTAATATAAAAATTATTTTATTTATTAAATTTATCTATTAAATATAAAGATGCCTTGGCTATAGATTTAGAGCGGAAATATGAAAGTCCATGATTACTTGATTTACTAGGTGTTAGCATCTTAATGTAAGGGCTTTTTTTAAACAGGTTTTCTTTTAGATATTTTTCTCTCAATTTGATTTTATCTTTGGTGTCTTCCTCAATTGGAACAATTTTTTTCTGATCTGAAACAAAGTCTTCCTTTCCGTTAATTAAAACCATTGGAATCTTTAGTTCGTTAGCCTTTTCGTTCAGTCTTGATGTTTCTTTTATTTTTTTTAATATTTTACCAATATGAGATGGGGAGCTATTGCTCTTAGCCAAGACATTGAGGCCTAAATCTTTTGCCACATCTATCCATTTTTTGAAATCATTAGTTCCACTTCTATTTTTTGGCATATCTAAGGGTGTTTTAACAAAAGCATCTCTTAATAAGTTTGTTGTTAATTCTTTTGGCTTTTGATTATAAAGACCAGTTGAGGCAAGCAGAATAAGTCCCTCTACCTCTATTTCAGGGTCGTCTTGTAAAAGATAAGCAACATTTATAGCTTTATCACCACCGATAGAATATCCAACTATCTTTATTTTTTTCAGATTTTTCTCTTTTATAAATTTGCTAATAGCCACTGATTCTTCATACAAATTGTTTAATTCCTCATTGTCCGATTTTTCTGTTTCAGATGTAATAGCAAAGGTTCTAGATTTTGATTCGTCGGCGAAGTCTTTACTAAGAGAAATTGTGGTTTTATTTTCTGTTTCTGCCTCCCAACCAGGTATTAATACTATGGCTTTCGTCTTGTCAAAATTATCTAATTTATTGTCAGGTAAGATTTCTTTGGCATTTAATCTTACCCGAACTCCAGATTCTAGAGAATAGATTAAAGCATCAGACTTTTCTTCGGTAGTATGTGTTTTTGGGGGTTTCTCAAAACTCATAATTATATTATAGGATATTGATTAAAATCATAAAAGTTTCATTATTTCCTCTGAAATTTTCTCAGTGCCCAGTCTGTCTGTTCTAAAAGTTATAGCTGAACTATTTTTTTCTTTATTATAGATTTCAGTCAGTTCTTTAAATCTATCAATGGAAGTGTTGGATATCTTTCTATTTTTCTCTGGCGTTAACATAGCATTTTTGATTCTCTCTTTGAATCTCTCTAAGGCAGTATTATAATCTAATTCTAAATTTATTTCTATAATTTCATATCCATATTTAATAGCTAGCTCTATTAATTTTTGTCTAAACTCTTTGTATAAAGGTGAATCAAAGATAACATCATATTTTATTTTAAAGACAGACTCTGCTAAATCCAAGATGACTTGTCTTAAATCCTTATGGTTATTTTCATATGAATATTTTGAAAATAACCACTTTATTGAATCTTGAGATAGCCAAAAAAGATGATCCTTTTGCTCCATTATTTTTCTGAGCGTAGTGCTTTTTCCAGAACAGGAACTTCCATTTAATATAATTAATTTCATATGGTTATTGTGATAATAAATTTTCTAAGAATCTTTAATTATAATGTCTTCTGGTAAATCTTTTTCGGTAACAGTAATGATATCCTCAGGGGTAACTTCTTCTCGAGACATAAATTCTGCAAATGACCTAGAAATAAATTTGTTTTTATCTAACACATAGACATACCCCTTTGCCCCTTGAAGTTTATCAATTGTCTTTTTGCTAGCATTAAATTTTACTCCATTATCTGAATTAAAACTATATCCACCATCAAACTCTTGTGGTAGGTTTATTTTGTTAATTATTGCCATGAATATGGCAATATCCACAAAAGGGGAGGCGAAGACAGCTGATTCTCCATCTGGTATTTTCTCCCCATTTTTATGATTATATGCTTGGTGAGGAGTAAGTTTATCTATTTTTAGTGGGGATCCATGAAAAACCCATCTGCCATCATCTTCTAATTTTTTTAATCTCATTCTCTCTTTTGACTCAGTCAAAAGAATTGACTTAGTATCTTTCATATTTTTATATTTTCTAATTCCAAATAAACTTTTCTTAACATCTTTGCATCGTCAAGAGAATTATGCTGTCTTAGTCCAGATGAATTTATCTTTATATAATTCATCCCCATTGTATTTAACTAATCCCAACGATAAGATATCTCCCTTGTATGGGTCAAGAGAAGAAAATCCAGTATCAAAGAAGATTATGTTTTTGGAATAAAATCTCATAATTAGATCGTTTTGATCCAGCGTTATTAAAATCCTATTTCTCTTATTTTATATAAACCTCACAAAATAAATTATACCTCTAAAACATAAAAGTTCATAGAAATATCAATATCTACAATGCAGTATGACAAATTTTCAAATATGTGTATAATGACAATAAAACATTAGATTTATGGAAAGTATGAAAAGAAAAAAAGGTTCTTTCATCGTTATTGATGGTAACGATGGAAGTGGCAAGGCTACTCAAGTAAGGTTGCTTGAACGTAGGCTGAAAAAAGAGTGGTGCAAGGTTTCTTGTGTTACTTATCCTGACTATAAAAACAACTTTTTTGGGGGATTGATTTCCAATTATTTGCATGATAGCAAATACAACTGGAAAAATATACATCCAGAAATTGCTTCAATAGTATATGCCTGTGACAGGTGGGAAGGTTCTAGTTCAATTAGAAGACTTCTCAATGATGGCTATATTATTCTGTCAGACAGGTATGCATCCTCTAACCAGATACATCAAGGGGGGAGGATTAGCGACAACCACGAAAGGGATAATTTTATTTCATGGCTTAACACCTTGGAATACGAGGTGTTTAAAATACCTAAACCTGACAAGATCATCTATCTGGATGTCCCCCTATCTATTTCTCAAGAATTATTGAGAAAAAGGTATTCATCAGGTGGAAAGCCTGATGAATATGAAAAAGATCCAGACTTCCTTCGTAACTCAAAAATTACGGGGGATTGGCTGTCCGAGACCCAAGAAAATTGGGAACGGATAGATTGTGCCCCCAACGGGGCATTGCTTAGCGAAAGAAAAATAAATGATGAAATTTATAACAAAATAATAAATTTCATCTAGTTAGTAGCTTATACAAAAGATGCACATTTATGTGCATCTTTTTTGAAATAATTAAATAGGTTTATCCAAATAATCAATCAATCTCATTTAGGAAAAAACATAACTTCCAATTTTAGTCTGTCGGGGTCTTCAAAAAATACAGCGTAATATCTATCCCTGTATTGTGGGTATTCTTTTGGTCCACCATACAGTATAGGTATTTCATTTTTTAGCAAGAATTCATTATAAAACAAATCGACAGATTCTTTAGAATCTGCTCTGAAAGCCAGATGATTAATCCCAACATTCTTGCGGTGAAAATTTTTATTATGTTTATCATCGGTCTTATCTATCCAAAAACCATTTAATCCGTTTGACCAGCCTGTGGGTTTTTTGCCTTTTCCAACTCTTCTAAAGCCTAGAAACAAAAATAATTTATTATAGAAAATCCTCGATTTCTCTAAATCACTAACATTTAAACTAATATGATCAAATCCTAAGTATTTCATGTTTTTATGAATTTAATTCTTCTAGATTTATCAGAATATTTAGTAATATCATTATACAAAATTGATAGGATAGAACTCAAGTTTGTTAGTCTTGGAAACTTTCGCACCAAATAACCCTCTTTGTTCGTATATATAGATGAGAGGTTGTTTTAGTCGTCTCTCACTTTGTGTTCTCGCAAAGTATTATTATTAAAATATTAATGAAGATGAAAGAATTTTCACAAAAACACGGTGTTTTGTTTTTTTGGTTAACTATAGTTTTATTTATTATTTCTATCTCACTAAGTGTTTACTCCTGTAGGGGTAAGAACAACCTAAGAAATTTCAGTGGGGGAGAAAGAGGTGGAATGATGCAAAATGGTGGTCGTCTCATGGATAGTAATAACCCAAGAAGTTTCAATAAAAATAGCAATTTGAACAACAGAAACATGATAAATCTTCAAGAGGAAGATCAAGATGTTTCAGAAATTCCAGTTGTCAATGAACCAATAATAAATTAAACCACTGATAAATAAAGAATTATTTATCTTTTTATATCTCTATCTATAAAAAGTAAATCAAAACATCCCCAATGTAATTGGAGGTGTTTTGATTTTGAACTAAAACACATATCTATGATTCAAACTTTCTATTTTCTAAAATACGCTTTATATTAGAAAGATATTTTTAATTTATGAAATTTTGAGATATTT
>Ga0172381_10003630_pt1 | contig 16279 bp, 28 predicted proteins | sample Leawel6488metaG_FD_119754 | JGI IMG/M metagenome (GOLD analysis project Ga0172381, IMG submission 119754) | Leachate microbial communities from a municipal landfill in Southern Ontario, Canada - Leachate well 64-88 metaG | ecosystem: Engineered > Solid waste > Landfill > Unclassified | place... | reverse complement strand
TCAGTGATCTTATCCTGAAGGCTTCAGGCGAGCTGGGCAAGGTCATGAAAAAGCAAGGGGTCAAGGACATGCAGGATCAGTGGAGAGAGCTTCTTCCTGAGGAGCTTTTCACTGTCCTGGATAGTCTGGATCTCCAGGCTTCGATCATGGCCAGCACTGCTTTCCTGGAAGCTCAAGGATTCCAGGTGGTGAAGAAGGAGAAGTGAGCTGAGCAGGATCCCTGGGGTAGGAAAGCCCTGCCCCAGGGCATCTCTAGGCAAGGAGAGATAGATGAGTGATGTGATGATCTACAATCCTCATGCCAGAAGGTATCTAACGGGGGAGGAGTGGATAGCCTTCCAGGAGCAGAGAATGAAGGCCCTTGATGCATCCATAGTGATCAAGGATAAAGCCAAAAGGACAGGCAATCCTGAAGGGCTGAAGAAAGCCAGGGAAGCCAGGACAACGAAGGCCAGGGAGAGGCAGAGCTGGCATGTGGAGGCCAAAAGACTGAGGGATGAGGAAGAAGCCAAGGATCCACAGCTGAAGGCCAGGAGAGAGAGACTGAGGCAGATCCTGGTAGAAGCCAGGAAGAAAAGATGGGCCAAGAAGGAAGCCTGATAGACAGGCCATCCTATGGAGGGAGAAATGGAGACAGAAAAAATGATCAATCAGGCAGATGCCTACAGGATCCAGAATATTCAGGATCTGAGATGCCATCTGACTGATGATGAGTATGGGAGAGCCCTCACCAGGGCATCTGAGGCTTTATTCTCTGGTGAAGGGCTCACCATCATGGAAGCCATGCAGGATGAGCTGGCTGGGAAAATTAAGACACTGGCTGAAAGGTAAAGCATGAGCAAGAGAAAAGTGATTCAAGGGCCTGATACAGAGCCTGTGAATATGAAAGTCCCAAGTGTCCTCAAAAAGCTTGTCCAGGAGAAGATCGAGAAGGATAAGGCCCAGTTACATGCTCTCTATGATGCCCATTCTCTTACTGGGCTCACTGTGCATCTTTGGAGAGAGTGGCTGAAAGGGACAAAGCCATGAGAAGGCATTACCTGGAGATTTTGGATGGAATTGCCATTGAAAAGCTCATTCTGTCTGTTTATGCATTTCAAAGGGTATTCCTTGTAAGATATTTGACTGAAGGTAGATGGAGATCAGCTGAGATCACTAAGGATCAGATAGATCTGTGTCTGGATATACCAGGGGAAGGGATCCCACTGAGAGAGGCTAAAAGAAATTTAATAAGGGCTAGGGTTATTTGTCTGAGAGCAAGGAATAGAATGAAAATTCTTGAAGGGCATTTGGAATCAGCAAGGGATTATGGGTCAATAAAATTTGGGAGGCATTATCTAAATTAGCTTGACAAGCTAGATGAGCCATCACTAGGATGGCCCCATTCTGTAGTGGCAAGGTTACAGATGAAGCTGATAGCAAGAAGGACCCAGGACCTCCTGGGCACTGCCTCTGCTCTCCATCCACTGGGGAGCTATCCCCTACACGCCACAAGGCCTGAGGCCTACAACGCTGAGGGGATCCTTGCCAGAGGGCAGTGCTCAAGAGGTCTTTGTGTTTGGAGGCCCCTATGGACCTGATCAGGGACAAAAGGGGCTGGAAATTTGGGAAGCTTCCCACTCAAGTCCTTTACAATCCACATCTCTCATCAAATGCCAAGTGTGTCTATGCATGTCTTGATCAGCATGCCAATAATGACACCACTGTGAGCTTTCCAGGACAAGCATACATGTCCAAGAGGCTGGGGATCTCCCAGCCCACAGTATCTAGGGCTGTCCTGGAGCTGAGGAAATTTGTGGCTGTGAAGAAAATCAAGACACACAAGGGGCAGAGGAATGAATACACTCTCCTACCCTTCTGACAGTAGTTTATTCACTGGTGAATATCCTCTTTATTCACAGGTGAATAGTAACTATACCCAGTCTTTAACTAGACAGCTTCAATCCTTAACTGAAGGCATGGCACACTGCAATGGATGAGGACAGACAGCAAATGATTGAGCTAGGTAGCACTATCCAATGTGAAATTGGGAAGGATAGAGTGCTTCAATGCCTGGAATACAATTCAAGCTATCAATGGCCTTCTGATCATCCAGATAGACCTGGAATAACACCAAAGCTGAAAGCAATCCTGGCAAACAAGATCACAAAGGATTTAAGGGAGCTGAAGGCCACTGAAGGTGAAGAAGTGATGATGAAAGCCTGGATCACCATTCACTTTCAGATCTGCCATAACACAGTAAACTTCATCAGCAAGAGAATCAATCCACTGGGGATTTGGAGAGCAGTGCTGAAGAAGGCAGTGAAGAAGGCCAGACAGGATCTCCAGCTAGAGCCCAGGCCTATTAGTGAATCACTTGGGAGAGTGGTGAAGGACTTTGAATTAAAAGGGGATGCAAAACAGCTCCAAATGAATGTGGATGATATCCTGATGGCAAGGATATTCCATTGATGAAAGTAGCTAGAGTGTTTCCAAGAAGGACAAAAGCCACTCCCATTGATGAGGATGCTTACATTGATGGGCCAGACATGTGGATCAGAGAAAGGGGTTATGAGGAGATCCACATCTCTGTCACATTCACCTGGGATCTACCTAGAGCAGAATGGCTGGCCAAGCAGTGGGAGGGAATTGCTCCAGTGAAGATGGGTGGGCCAGCATTAGGTACTAAAGGTGAGGACTTTACTCCTGGCATGTATCTAAAGCCTGGATATGTAATCACCAGCAGGGGCTGTCCCAACAGATGCTGGCATTGCTCAGTCTGGAGAAGGGATGGGGCTACCAGGGAGCTTACCATCACAGAAGGAAACAAGCTTCAGGATGATAATATTTTGGCATGTAGTGAGGGACACATAAGAGCAGTGGTGAAGATGCTGAGAAGCCAGAGACATGTGGAATTTACTGGAGGCCTTGAAGCTTCAAGATTGAGTAGATGGCACATTGAGCTGATTGAGGACTTGAAGATAGAGCAGATCTTCATGGCTTACGATACACCAGATGATTGGGAGCCATTAGTGGAAGCCAAGAAGCTTTTTTCAGGATCAAGACTAGACACAAAAAGATATCTGAGATGCTATGTCCTCATTGGAGGGCCAGGAGACACACTGAAAAATGCTGAAGCAAGACTTAATCAAGTCCTTGGACTTGGAATATACCCAATGGCAATGCTCTACAGGGATGGCAAGACTGGATCTGTGAGAGATGGATGGAGTGCACTTCAAAAGACATGGGCAAGGCCAGCAATAATTTTCCATAAATTAGGAGCCAGAAATGGGAAAACAGGGAAAGCAAGCTAACGTAAAAAAAGCCAGGACTAGTGGAGGATCTTCCAAGCACTTTATGAGACATGTGGCCTGGAAAGGGGCATGGAAGAATGGGAGGGCAAAGATCCTGGCTGTAAAGCAAGTTTCCTCCTCCAAGAGTGTAAGCTTTCCTGTGGTGTTTCAGCTTTTGGCCAATGAAAATCCAGGAGAGCAGATGAAGCTGGTGGCTGAGCATGACAGCTTTCAGCTGTGCCTGGATCAGGTGGATAGCAGATACAGATGGTGTGGATTGCAGAGGGAGGAGCCTCAATAACCCAATGAGCACTATGGCCAGCCTGGGTTATTGCTACATGGGAGCCAATGATAGGTGGGCCAAGATCCCACAGCTTCTCCACCATAAAAAAAAGGAGAGATCATGATCAATAAGGAAAAAGCTATCAGCATTCTCAAGGATGCTGGAGCACATGTGGATAAGGTGAAGGAGGATGAGTGGTATGTCACTCAGAATCCTTCAGATCCAAAGGATGAGCCAATCAGCATGGGTCCTTTTCCAACAGAAGGAATGGCCATCAAAGAAGGGATCATGTGGATCCTGGGGGTCATTTCCAATACTCAGGCCTTGGCCATCAGTCTGGAGAGATTTGGGTCCAATGCCTTTGTGGAAGTGGATACCTTTTTCAATTACAAGGGAGGAGATCCACATCCAGAGCATCTGAAACACAAGATCAGGAAGGGGCATGAAGTGATTGGAAGTGGAAGGGAATGGAATGAAGCCCTGGAGAAAGCTGATCAATGGCTGAAGAATGCTCTGAAGGCCAGAGAAGTGGAGAATGCCAAGGAAGTGGAGAAGGCAAAGGCTGAGAAGAAAGCAAAGGAGCCAAAGGCTTCTGAAGCTGATCCCAAGGCAAAGGGAGATCAGGATGGAAAGCAGTAAGACACTGGCAGATGTGAGGATCCCACCACAGAATCTTGAAGCTGAGGAAGCTGTGGTGGGAGCTGTCCTTCAATCCAATGATGCCTTAGAAGCTGTAATGAGGATCATTGACATTGATGATTTTTATAGGGAAGCCCACAGAAAAATTTATCAGGCTGTCCTTGATCTGAGTGATCGAAGGGAGCCTGTAGATACTGTCACTGTATCTAATGAGCTCAAGAATAAAGGGCATCTTGAGATAGTGGGTGGTGTTTCAAGAATCACTGAGCTGATTATGAATGTCCCTGCTCCTGGGCATGCTGAGGGATATGCAAACATTATCAAGGCAAAAGCAACAGCCAGGAAGATCATCAGTGCCACATCTCAGATTATGGGTAATGCCTACTCTGAAAGGATGAGCACTGAGGAGCTTCTGGATAGTGCTGAAAAGGTTATTTTCCAGGCCACTGAGAGGCAATACAAGACTGATTTCAGGCCAGCCTCTCAAATAGCAGGGGAGACTTTCGATTATTTATCAAAGCTGACACAGGATGGGAGACACATTACTGGAATCCCCACTGGGATCCAGGAGCTGGATTTAATGACAACGGGATTCCAGGATTCAGAGCTAATAGTGATTGGGGCAAGACCTTCTGTGGGCAAGACTTCATTGGCAATGAATATAGCCCAATACAATTCAATTCAGAGGGATGTGGATCACTCTCCAATCCCATGTGGTGTATTTAGTCTGGAAATGACAGCCCAGGCTTTAGTGATAAGACTGATGTGCTCAATATCAGGAGTGAGCATGCAGAAAGCCAGGGCTGGGAATCTATCAAAGGGAGATATATCTCTCATGGTAGAGAGTGCAGGGAAAGTGCATGGATCAAAGATATTCATAGATGAGACAGTGGACCTGTCAATCACAGAGCTGAAGATGAAGGCCAGGAGACTCCACAAGGAGCATGGGGTAAGGATGATCATGGTGGACTATCTTCAGCTTATTCATTCAAAAGGAAATCATGAGAGAAGGGAGCAGGAGATAGCCTATATTTCAAGACAGATGAAGGGGCTTGCCAAGGAGCTGAAGATCCCAGTGATAGTGTTGTCTCAGCTCTCCAGGCCTCCTAAAGGGTCTGAATCAAGGAGGCCTGTTTTATCAGATCTGAGGGAATCTGGAGCTATTGAGCAGGATGCAGACACAGTAATCCTTATCCACAGGGAAGATGCAAAATCTGAAGGTGAAAAGCCAAGATATGAGCTCATAGTGGCCAAGCAAAGGAATGGACCTATTGGGATTATCCCAGTGATCTTCCAAGGAGACACTTTAACCTTTGAGGGATTTAGGAGTAGAGTTACAGCTGGAGAGGATACCAGGGACAGAGAGCTCAAGAGATATTCAGGTGATGAGCCCTATAGACCAAGGGAGAAGGGAGTGGACTGGTGAGAATAAATGAGATGGCTCAAAAGGCATATCAGACAGCTGAGGAGCATGGCTTCCATCCAAAAAATAGGAAGCTGACACATGAAAGGATTTCCTCAAGGCTGGCTCTAATACACTCTGAGATTTCTGAGGCACTGGAAGTAGTGAGAGAAAAAAGAAAAAAAAGATTTGGGAATCCTCTTGAGACTTATTTCCCTTGGTGTAATGGGAAGCCAGAAGGATTTGTAATAGAGCTGGCTGATGCAATGATTAGGATTGGTGATCTTGCTCAGGAGTGTGATGTAAACCTTGAAAAAGCAGTTAAGGTAAAAATGGAATACAATAAAACAAGGCCAAGAAAACATGGAAGGGTGATCTGACATGGCAAACAATGTGAAGTTATACCACTGTGATGGATGTGGCAGAGTGTGGGGCACTGACAAGCAGAGCCAGGGGAGGAAGTGTCCTCACTGCAGAAAATCCCCAGGTGGAAGGATGAGGGAAGTGAAGAAAGGAAAAAAAGATGAGTAAGATTCTCACACTGACTGATCCTGAGTGGGCAAAGCCTAAAAACCTGGGGAAGAAATACCTGAAGAAGCTCAATCCAGATCAGCTGGAGAGGCTGGGGCACACTCCTGAGCAGAGAGCCAGGAGAGGATGGAGAGAAGATCTGAAGGCCTGGGAATTTGGAAGGATCAGGCTTATCACTCCTGATGGTAAAGTGGGCATTGAGCTGGATCCCAATGCTGATGCCCTGGTGAAAAAGGTCCTGGATATTAAGGATCCAAAAGATGAAGCCAAGAAGGAAGCAGAGGATAAGATCCTTCAAGCAAGAGTGAAAGCACAGATCAAATGTGATGAGGAATCTGATGCTTCATAGAAATTGGGAAGTAAAGACCAATACTGATCCACTCCTGGCTGAGATCATCAGCTATCTGAGCAATCCAATCCAGGAAAAGGACATGATTGATCTATGCTGTGAAAAAGCCAGATTCACCAGGGGATTGCCATTTAAGCATAAGACATTTGTGGATATCCTTGATTGGGGAGTGGAATACCCTGGGGAATTTTGGAGAGGAGATGTGTTGGAGATTGATGGGCATTGGGATGTGGCTCTGGCTCTTGATGCAATAGAGCATTTCCCAGTGAGCCAGGGATTAAGACTTATCAATAAAGCACTCAAGATTTCTGATATGTGCATCTTTTTCACTCCACTAGGGGAGTTATGGGTAGATCCCAAGGACCCAGGGAATGATCCTAGGACCCATAAGAGTGGATGGACCCCTGGGGATCTCCCACATGATTTCCAGGCCTTTACTTTTGAAAAGTGGCATGGGCCTCCAATCAATCATGGGGCAATGATTTTCTGGAAGGCTGTGGCAGATCACAGATATCTGGATCTTTGCAAGATAGTAGAGAAACACATCATTGAGGAGGCATAAGATGATCTGGCTTTTACTTTGGGCATTTCTAGGGCCTGTGCTATCTGTGGCCTTTCTGCAGTGGAATAGTCCTCTCTCTCCCAAATACCAGGGACATAGATTCCTGGGGATTAAAAGAACAACACTGGAGGCTTGGATCTTTTACATTATTGGTGGACCTGGAGTATTTTTAACAAGTGTCTTTATATTATTCATGGAAGTGATTAGAGAAGGAGGATTCAAAGATGGAGAAAATTGAGCTAGATTCTAAAATCTTTGGGTTTGATGTTTACAGAGCCACACAGATTGAGAAGTGGCTTCCAGGTCTGACCTATCTAATCCTGGACACCAAGACCCCTGGGCTCCCCTATTTTGATGAAAAGGTAGAGCTGGAGCTGGATCTGAGTGAGGATCATACTTATTCACTATTCATGGATAAGGTATATTTTCTGGATCATGAAAATAATCAGATCACTATTTATGAGAGCATGAAGCAATTAGAGAAACTGGCTATATTGGCTGGAAAATGTTCAAGATTTTATCTTGATAAGCATACAGCTCCCAATGCAGATCAAATGCATAAAATCTGGATAAGGAATCATGTCTTTTACAAAACCTATCTGACATTAGTTATATATGATGAGGAAAGGATTGTGGCTCTCTTGGCACTGCAGGATGAAAGAATTAGCCTTCTCTCAAGGCTTCCAGAGTATAGGAAGCAGGGGCTGGCACATGCATTGATTTCATCTGCCATCAGAGAGCTCAAGGAGATGGGATATAAGACAATGAAGGTGGCCACACAGAGAAGAAATGTATCAGCTCTGGCTCTTTACAAGGCTATGGGTTTCAAGGAAGTGGGCTCCAAGTTTATTGATCACATTTGGAAAGAGAGCTGACATGAAAAGGCTGAAACAGAGGCTTATGTGCTTGATGGGGGTCCATGTCTGGATGCCTTTCATTATTAGTAGTCCTCGATCAAGTGAAATGACATATGTGGGGCTTCTTTGCCCATGCTGTAACAGATTTAAAGCAAGGAAGCACAAGCTTATGAGCAGAAGAATGGCTGAGATCACATGTAAAAAAATTATTCAATGGCCAGAAGATATAAAAAATAGTCCATTATTGGATTATTTTCAGTCCCTTGTGGAAAGTAGGAATAAAGAAATTGAATCATTAATGCATGAGATTTCAATACTGAGGAGAATGATAAAATGAGAACAGAAAAATTAATGTTTTTGGATGGGTGTGGAGTGGCCAGACATGCCCGTGAAGATGCAGAAGAATTAAAAAAGAAGGGATATGAAGTGATGGGGATTCACATGTCTGATAGAAGGGATGAGACAAAAGGGGAATTGATGGGGGAGGGATTCTTCTATTTTTACACCATTGTTTATAAGAAAAAAGGAGTGAAGCCATGAGCAAGCAGACCCTTGGTGGATCCTTCATGATCTATGATGCTGTGAAGCAAGACTTCCCTGTGGAAGCTGTGCTGGATATGTATCTGGATCTATGTGATGTAGTGGCAGTCCTGGACTGTGGGCCTGGGGATGCCCACAAGGACCTCCTAGCCAAATATAAAGGCAAGATCATTGTGAAGAAAGGGGATTGGTATCAGTATCCAAATATTCATAGATTTGAGCATTTACCAAGACAGATCATTTTTGAGCTTGGTACTGCATGGCATCTACATCTCCAGGCTGATGAGATTCTTCATGAGGATGCTCATGGCCTAGTGAGGGAGCTCATTGAAGATAATAGATGGGATGGGTATCTGATGAGGAGGCTTAATCTATGGACCTCCTATGACAAGGTTATAAGATTTGATGCTCCAAAAAAGCCAATAGATGATATATCACTCAGACTTGCCAGAAAATTTACAAGCCCCACAATGGATCTAACAAGGGATAATGATCTCCTATGCATTACCAGGAGGATCTGCTGGGACTTCATTGATAGGCTTCCAATATTCCACTATGGACTTGTCACTGATTGGAGGGTAAGAGCTCAGAAAGTCCTCAGGAATCTTGAAGAAAATTTTGGAAGGCCAAGTGACAGAGATCAGAGACTGGTAAGAAGCCTGGAGGAGGGAAGATACAGGTATGAGGATTTCCCCTGGACCTCCTGGATCAAGGACCTGGAGATGGAGCATCCAAAGTATGTGAAGAAGTGGATGGATAATCCTGATAGAAGGATGGTGGATCATGACAGATGAAATAATGGAGAATGACTATCCAGATGGATTTTTCAATGCTGGAGATATTCTGGCCTACAGGGAGCTTGCTGGCAAGGTCCCTTTTAAGGGTAACATCATGGAGATTGGGGTATATAAGGGAAGATCATTATGCTCCATTGCTCATATCTGCAGATCAAAGATGATAAGAGTAATGGCAGTGGACAGCTTCAGGGGGGATAAGATAGGTCAGCTGGTGATTGATAAGCCAGGAGCTTTATATAGGGAGTGTGTCCAAAACCTTTCAAAGGCTGGCTTGATGTTTGACATTATTTCTGATCACTCCACCAGGATAGTCCATGTGTTTCATGATGAGGCCTTTGATTTAATTTTCATTGATGCTTCCCATGATGAGGAATCTGTGGCAGAGGATATTAAGCTCTATTTACCAAAAGTGAAAATTGGGGGATATATTGCAGGGCATGATTACAAGACTCCTGATGGATCCCAGGGAGAGATGAGTGTGAAGAAAGCTGTGGATGCCAATCTACCTGGGGCTCAGCTCATGACTGGATCAGTATGGGCATACAGGAGGGATAAGTGATGGCTAGGTCATTTATAAAACCCAATCATCTTCCTCCAGGCAATGAGGTAGCTGTCCTCCATTACCTGGAAACAAGAGATCTAAAACACACAGAAGTCCCTAAAATAGTCAATATATATCCACATCTGAAGCAGACTGAATATAGTCTGTTGGAAGGGACTCATGGTGGGACATATTGGAGTGAATTTACCCTGGGAGCTGGAATGCCTTTATGGGTAATTCCACAGATTATCAATACAATTAAAGATCTGTGTGAGCATAGCTTTTCTAATAGAGATTTTCAGGTGAGGAATTTTATTTTCAGGGGATCTCCTGAGAATCCAGATCCTCCAGATATGAAGATGGGGCTTTTGGACTTTACTGGTGGAGAGCTGAAAAAGCAAAAATTAGAGTTCCTAGTGGCTTCAGTTAATTGCATGATGCCATGCAATTTTGAATGGCAGATCCAAATGGAAACGAAGGCTAAAGCTACATTTTCTGATTTTGATGAGAATATCTATCATCAAGCAATGGCACTTTATTCAATGAAAATGGCTATGTTTTGGAGCCAGGAGCCCTATGGATTGATCATGCTTAAGCAATTCAAGAGGGAGGAAAATAATGTTATCAGCATCTGATTACAAAAAGAGAAGTGCCTACCAAAGCTGGGATCTATCCAGGCCTTGGGATTTCAAGAGCCAAGATAAGAAAAAATTACTAAGGCTTGATCTGCTTGATCTGAAATATAAGAAAGTCTTGGATGTGGGCTGTTGCTATGGATACTTTCTGGAAGCAGTTTATAGGGAAGGAGCTAATAGATTAATTGGGATTGATATTAATCCAGAGAATTTAGAAGCAAGCAGTGTGATCCTTGAGAATGATTGCAATGATGCCATAGTGACAATATGTAATAGAGATTTCAGGTGTGATGAGCCTCCTGAGCAAGATATAGATGTAATTATGACACTATCAGTGACACATTATCTTGGGGAAAGCAGGAGTGTAGCAGAGAAGATGCATAGGATTCTTAATATGGGTGGGATTTGGATATGGGAAGGCATCCATCCTTTGGCAATGGATCAGTCAGCCAAGAGAGCTGGCTTTGAAATTATATTCAGAGGACCTTCTAACAGGGAGCATAGAGAAGTGAGACACTACAGGAAGGATAGGCCATGAAAATAAGCTTTGTCATTCCACACTATGGACAGTCAGGACTCCTCTGGAATTGTCTTAATAGTATAAAAGACTATATGCCTGATACTGAAATTATTGTGGTGGATGATCACACTGAGGATATAAGCATCCCAAGGCTTTGCACATCATTTGGAGTGAAGCTGATCATCAATCAGGAAAACCTTGGATTTTCCAAGACATGTAATAGAGGAGCCAGGGAAGCCACAGGAGATGTGATTATATTTCTAAATAATGACATAACTCTAACGTGTGATTTTAGCAAAGCCATTGAGGAGGATATGGAAGATCCTCTGGTAGGAGTAGTGGGGGCATTGCTCTATTATCCTGATGGTAAAATACAGCATGCAGGAGTGTGGGCCTTCCTTCAAAGTGTGTGTCATTTTGCTCATCACAAAGACCCAATCAAGACACCAGGGGTATTCTTCTCAAAGTATTGTTACTCAGTCACTGGGGCACTGTATGCAATAAAGAAGGATCTGTGGGAGCTCTTGGGAGGATTTCCAGAGGAATACCGCAACAGCTGTGAAGATTCAATCATGAGCCTCAGGGTATGGCAAAGAGGATTCAGAGTGCTCTATGATCCAAGAGTGACAGCCATACATCATGAGGGAGCCACCAGGGGATCCACCAATGAAACAAAGAAAAAAACAGGTAACAGTATTGATGAGCAGAAAAATATTGGGCTGATGTTTAAGGAAATGAATGAAAAAAGATTTGAGGAGACAATAAGAAGTGTAGCATCAGCAAATGCCATGAGAAGAAAAGCTGAAACAATGCATGTGGCTATCAAAAGGACTATGGCCAGGGGAGATGTGCTGAAGGTGGAAGGATTAATAATTCCACTAAAGAGGCTTGGATATAAGGTATCAATCATCACCAATTATCCAGAGCTGTTTCAGGGGAATGCTAACCTGGAAGGGTTATATACCAGCTGTGATGAGTGCCCAACACCATTTATTATCAATCTTGATTATGTTTATGAGCTAAATCCAGAAATTTCAATCCAGGAAGCCTACAGGATTGAGATAAACAATTATATTTATAGTCCAATAGAGGAAGTGGGAAGAAATCACATCTATTACACTGCTTTTGATGTGGCATCTATGAATGAGAAGCTACAAGGATTTGATTACCAGAAGCCATATATTGTGATTCATCCAAGCAAGTCCAATGCCTCAAGATGCTGGCCAAGGGAAAGCTGGATAACTATATGTAAGGAAATACTGATAAAGCACAAGATCCAGGTGGTATCCATAGGGACCTCTGCTGATTGGCAATTTGGTGGATCTGTAGTGGATGCCTCAAACAAGCTGACACTGCAGGAAAGCTGTGCATTGATTGGGGGAGCTTCACTATTCATTGGGATGGATTCAGGGATGCTTCATGTGGCTGAGACTACCAGGACCCCATGCATTGGGATCTTCACTTCAGTAGATCCAGCAAAAAGGTTATCAAAAAGAAGGAATGGTGATATCACAATTCATATCAGCCCAAATATTCCATGTAAATATTGTGTGGAAAGACAGCCTACTCCTCTTACTCATTGCCCTCCATGCAGTAACAATTATGAATGTGTGAAAGCAATCAAGCCTGAGCACATCATGAAAGTGGTAGATGAAATATTGGTGAAGAAGCATGAATAAGACAAACATAGAATGGGCTGATTACACTTGGAATCCAATCACTGGATGTACCAAGATCAGTGAAGGATGTGCTAATTGCTATGCCCATGCTGTCAATAGACGCTTTGGGAAGGAAAAGGACTTCAAGGTGACAGTCCATGAAGATAGGCTAAGAGAGCCCACTAGATTGAAAAAGGGAGCCAAGATCTTTGTGTGCTCTATGTCTGATCTGTTTCATGATGATGTGCCTGATGCAATAATCCAGTATCTTATTGGTGTTTTTATAGATTGTCCTCAGCACATTTTTCAGATTCTAACAAAGAGGCCAGCCAGGATGAGATCCTTCATGGAAAGATATGGGGGATCCCTGGGATCTAATGTGTGGCATGGAGTAACTGCTGAGAATCAAGAAAGATGGGATGAAAGGGTCTTTGATGGATGCTTTGTCTCAGTAGAGCCAATGCTTGGGCCAGTGCATTTACATGGTAAGAAGCCCATGTGGGTTATATGTGGGCCTGAGACTGGGCCAGAGGCCAGAGCCTTTGATCCAGAATGGGCAAGATCTCTGAGGAATGAATGTCTGGATGCTATAATTCCATTTTTCTATAAGAAAAATCAGCCAGAATGCCTTGCCAGATACAAAATGTGGCCAAAGGAGATGAGATGAAAATTCTTGTCTTTTATCCTGAGAAGCATTGGGTGGCTAGATTCTATAGGGGTAGTGCTGTCCTGGAGAGGATGAGGGATCCTAAGGGGCTCTCTTTTATGAGATATAACCCAAAAAGAGATTTATGGGAGCAAGCCCTGGGAGCTGATGTAGCTTTATTTGTGAGAAATACAATGCCTGATGATTATAAGGCTATGCTCTGCATGAAGGATCTAGGGATCAAGACATGGTATGACCTGGATGATGATTATCTCAATGTCCCACTGTACCAGGATGCATTCCCTTTCTATCAAGCAGAGCCAGTGAGAGAAGCTGTCAAGGGGATGATGAAAGATGCTGATTATATGACTGTAAGCACTCCAGGATTGAAGGAGGCTGTTGAAAAACACAGGAAGGGACCTATTGAGATAATACCCAACAGCCTTGATGAGATGGCATTCAAGGATATTATGGAATACCCACACAAGGAAGGAGATCAACTGAAGTATTCATGGAGGGGAGGAGAATCCCATGATGCTGATCTGGAGGGATTCAGAGAATCCTTTTTACTATTTCATGAAAAAGCCCCCAAAGAGGTAAAATTTATTTTCCTTGGGCATATATATTGGCAATTATTCTTTGATCCTGTAAAAAATATGAGACATGAAGATAGGATTGAAAGATTCCATTATGGGAGCTATGTCCAAGACTTCTATAAATTTGTCCTTTCATTCAGAGAGAAAATACATCCCCACTTTCATTTTGTACCTTTGATCAATAATGAATTTAATAGATCCAAGTCCTGTATATCTGCCATTGAAGGCATATATGCTGGGGCTATTCCCATTGTCCCTGCCTACCTTGGGGAGGAGTGGGCCATACCAGGAGCTCTGCAGTATAATAACCCTCAAGAGGCTGGAGAGATCCTGTTGAAAAGCACAAGGGCGGGTTATGAGGAGCATAAAATGAGATGGATGGCTTGTGCTAAATGGGTGAAGAAAAATAGGCTACTGAGCAAGGCCAATGCTCAAAGGCTCAGCATCCTAAAAAGACTTGGAAGTTAAAAACCCCAGCACCTAGCGGGAAGGAGGATGGGATGTTGCCGAAACCATATTACAAAGACGACTGGGTGACGATTTATCATGGGGACCACATTGAATATTTTAATAATCTGCGATGTGACTTGGTAGTAACAAGCCCTCCGTATGACGGAATGAGGGAATATGGAGGACAAAATAAATACGACTACATAGCAACGATAGGGGCACTAAAATCATCGGTTGTTGACGGAGGTGTTGTGGTTTGGGTTGTTGGAGACGAGTGTATTTCTGGTGGAGAAACCGGGACAAGTTTTAGAAATGCTTTATGTTTTTTGGATAACGGATGGTTATTGCACGACACAATGATATACAAAAAGAATCCTTCATATATTCAAAGTGTTAATAGATACATACAATCGTTTGAGTTTATGTTCGTATTTTCAAAAGGAAAACCAAAAACAGTTAATCTTATCCGCGATAGGAAAAATCTATACCCTGGATTAAAAATTCACGGAACCAAAAGATGCCCGGACGGATCACTAAAAGCTAGATTTCAAAAACCGTCTGCTGAATTTGGTGTTAGGAACAACGTATGGGAGTACGATGTCGGTTATGGTAAGGTCACGGATTACAAGTCAGCTCACGAACACCCGGCAATATTTCCGGAGGCATTAGCGAAAGACCACATTTTATCTTGGAGCAACGAGGGAGATATGATTTTATATCCTATGTGTGGGTCCGGTACTACTTTAAGGGCGGCAAAAGACCTTAAACGCCACGCGATAGGAATCGAGATAGAGGAAAAATATTGTGAGATTGCCGCAAAGAGAATGGCGCAGGAAGTTTTGATTTAAACCGCACCTAGCGGGAAGGAGGATGGGATGGCTGGAGTTATTGAAATAGACGGGATACCATCAGCAGACAATGTGCTGAAGATCATGGGCAGATTCTCAAGGCAAGTGCCCTTTGCCACATCTGTGGCACTCAATAATCTAGCTGGGGAGATCCAAAAGGAAGAAGTATCAGGAATCCAGAAAACATTCACACTGAGAAAAAACTGGTGGAAGCCCAGGACTGCTATGGGTGTGAATATTCAATTTTCAAACAAGAGCAAGCTTGAGACTCACATCTTTACAAGAGCTCCTTTTATGGTGAAGCAAGAATATGGAGGAATCAAGACTCCCAAGGGTAAGCATATTGCCATTCCTGAGAGGAAGGCCTTGAATGTAGCTGATAACAAAGTGATCCCTCAGGGTAAAAGGCCTCAGCAGATCTTGACAAGACCTAGGACATTCATACAGACAATGCCTAATAGTGGAAAGACGGGCATCTGGCAAAGAGTCACGAATAAAAGACTGCCCATCAAGTTACTCTATGCATTTGGAACAAGGGCAAGAATCAGAGCAGTGCTGGGATGGAGAGATAAAGGCATGAATGTATATACTAAAAAATATCAGAGGATCTTTGGTGAAGCCTTAGCCTATGCCATTGCTACATCTAAATAGGAGGACACATGGGAAGGCTTACTAAAGCTGTAGTGAATCAGGTAATAGAGCTTTGCAAGTGTGGCAAGGCAAGCATACAGGAGATCATGGATGATACTCAGATCTCATATTCTACAGCCCTGCTATATATGAAGAAGTATGGGCCAAAGGATGGGGGCTCAAAGGTTATTAGATTTAGAAGGGCAAGGGGTGATGGGTATCTAGGTGATGGGGGGATCCCTGCCCCAATAGTAAGACTGTCAGACAATTACATTCTTTATCTAGCCAATCTATTGGACAATGAATGCACACTTGCTACAAGAATAAGACTGATCAGAGAGAATACTAATCTAGGTGAATTATCTCAAGCACTAAGAGATCTTGTGAAACTAAGGAAGGACCAAGGCACTAGCATCAATGGAGCATCACAGATAAACCCGGCCCTAAAAAACATCATTAAGGCTATCACATGACAAATATCATGGGTCCTTCCTGCATGCAATTAGAGCGGGTAACGCGCGAG
>Ga0172381_10003629_pt1 | contig 16280 bp, 13 predicted proteins | sample Leawel6488metaG_FD_119754 | JGI IMG/M metagenome (GOLD analysis project Ga0172381, IMG submission 119754) | Leachate microbial communities from a municipal landfill in Southern Ontario, Canada - Leachate well 64-88 metaG | ecosystem: Engineered > Solid waste > Landfill > Unclassified | place... | reverse complement strand
TATCTGACCAAGTCCAAGATGCTTTAGTTGAAGGATTTATAATCCAAATATTTGAATAACTTGCAAATGAAGATGTTAATGTTCTAGCATTTCCAGTATAATTTGTTGAACCTACTCTTAAATTAATTTGCATTGTAGGTTGTGTTGGTGTACTTGTTTGTTTGCATATTGCAAAAACTTGTACAGAATTTATGGCTCCAATTTCAGAAGTATGATTTTGAAGAGCATAAGTATCTGTAACATATGATGTTGAATTACTTGCAACTGTAGTAGTCATATCATCAGTAACAACTTCATCTACATTTAAATAGTTTGACACTGCAGGACTAGGAGTTAAATCAGATTGAGCTCCAGCGCCATTAGGTCTAAGAGTAAGAGAAGTTACAGTGCCGTCATCAATATAATAATCATAGCCATAGCCAGAAGGAGTATCATCCCAAGCATCTTCTTGAGCTAATTCTTCAATAACTTGAACTACATTTTTATTATAATTTAAATAATTTTTAGTAACTGTTTGAGATGATCCAGAATTAGCTATATTTGTTCCTAAGTTAATTCCTATAGAACCAGAATAAGTATAATCAGTCAATAATTGTGCTATTAATGCACTTCTTTTTACTGCACCTAAATATGTATAATCTTTATTAACTTTTCTATCAAATAATTCCTGCATGTAATCTGAACAAGTAATAGTTAAAATTTGTCCTAATGCACTATCATATGATGGAGTTGGAACTACAACACGCCCAATAAAAATTATATTACCAGTTGTTCCTTCAATAACTTTCACTTTTCTATATGCAGTATAAATAGCATCTTTAGCATTTCTAGAATTAATTATTTTTGCAGTCAAAATTCTATTTCTAGAAAGTAAAGTATCAGCTACACTAATTGCTGATACATATGTTTCTAATGTAAATGTTTCTGGAGAATCATTATTAGAATAAAATAGCATTGTTGCCATACTATAATTTACCAACCACTAATAGCATTAATGACATATCCCATCTATCTGTTTGAGCTGCAACTCTTCTAAAATCAGCTGATTTAATAGTAAAAATATAATTACCTGTTGTATCATTTTCTATACTAACAATAGGATATAATGATGGTGTTATTGAACCAGGAGTATTATTATAAACCCACCAATTTCTGCATATCTCTTCAATCTCTGCTTTACCAGGAATTCCAGTACCAGGACTAGTAGAATCAATTACACCAGTAATAGCAATTTGCTCAACGCACATACCTAAATCAAGTAAAAATACAGTTCCAGGAGTTGATGCACTTTGAGCTGGCAATGGTGAAACAGTTGGAAATCTTGAAAAAGTATGATTTACTGTTTCGCATTTTATATACCATTGTGGCGTTAAAACTGAACCACCTACTGGAGTTAAAGCTATTGTTAATGCCATTTTAAGTTGATATCCTATACAAACTATTTTTAATTTCTTGATTAGTTGTTAATGCTACTTTTCTTGGTAGTGAAATATCTTCACTAGTAATATTAAAAGTGTTATTAATATTATAATTTCTATTATTACTTACTGATGAAGTATTATACGGGTTTTCAGCAGCAGGAACTATCGCTTCACCTTTATGAACATACGTTAGCATATCACTAGGTACATTTTTAAGACCTAAAGCATTTCCTGTAATAGAATCCCAAAGACTTCCAGGTAAATTAGATATAGTATCAATTACACTTTTTATTGGATTAATTACGTATGTTATAAAAAATCCTGAAATATCATCCCATACATTTCTAGCCCAACCAGATATATTATCCCATACATCTCTAGCTTTGCTTGTAATAGATGACCATGTATTAGATGCAAAATTGCTAATAGCATACCATACATTTAATGCAAAATTACTAATAGTGCTCCATATTTCAACAGCTTTATCTTTTATAGACGTCCATGTATTTTGTGCCCATGCTAAAATTGAAGTCCATGTATTTTGTGCCCAAGTAGATACATTATCCCAAACCTTTTTAGCAAAACCAGATACACTATCCCAAACCTTAGATGCAAAACCAGATATAGCACCCCATACTTTTGATGCAGCGTTAGTAATGCCATTCCAAAGCTCACCCCAATTTACTTTGCTGAGTAAAACTACCAATGCTACTATACCTGCTATAGCAGCGGCAATTGCTAATATTGCTGGTAAAATGCCAGTAGCAGTCAAAACTGCAGTTAATGCAGCAATAATAGCAGCACCCAACGCTGCAACTAATGCTGCAAGCAATGCAGCTACAACAGCAGCGCCAATTAATATTGCTAATGCTGCCATTGGATTACCTGAAACTAGTTTAGCTAAACTAGTAACTAATGGCGCCATTGCTTGAAGTAACGGAACTAATAATGGAATTAATGGCACAAATAATACATCTATCATTGCTGATAAAATCATTAAAAATGAATCCATAAATGTGCTGAATACTTTTGATCTCTTTACCATTTGAAAAACAAAAGTAATTACACCAATTATAGCTCCTATTCCAGCAGCCATTTTTCCAACACCAGCCCATATTGGCTCTGTTTTCTTACCTTGATCTACAAGATCTTTCTCTGCTTTTGATCCAGCAGCAGCAGAAGTTGAAGAAGCAGCACCAGTCTGAGCACCAGTACCACCTACACCAACAGCAGGAGCTCCAGTTGATGGACTTTCATTTGGAGAACCACCAGAACTGGCTTCCTCTGTTAAAATTACTTTCCAGGTTTGTTCAACCATTCTATTTAGCCTTCATATTCTCGTTCTCTATTTCATCTAACATACCAATAACTGTTACGTATGTATTAACTTCTTCTGAAGACATTGCTTTAATACTATCAAGACCAATGCCATGTTTTAAAAGTGTAACTTCTAATAATTTCCTAATAACATATAGATCATATAGATCATATGACTTCTTAGTCCCAGAAACTATTTGGCGGACTCTTTTGCTAAAAAATTATTAGCTTTCACATCCTCAAAAGCTTTAGGAATTAACTTTTCAAGCTCAGTACCAAAAGAAGCTTTTACTTGATTAAGAAATACTTCATTAGTTTCTCCCCATGGAGCGTTAGTAATAATCTGTTTTATTAATGATTTATTGTATTTATCAAAATCAAATACAACTGTTCCATCTTCATGAAAACTAAAACAATCACCTTGTGCTTTACTCTTTTGTGACCAAGATAACTCTCTAATAGTTATAGGAATTTCAGTACCTTCAAATTTTAAAACTACATTCTTTGGTTGCATTGATACAAATAACTTTTCTAAACCTTCCATCTTCTTTTATCTCCTCTATTTATGATTACAAAATGTAATTTGAATATCTTTATTAGGTGTGTATGTTCCAGTTGTATATTGCCCGTAATAATCAGGAGTTGTTGTAGTACATGGTGCTATTGGAGAAGTTACAGTCCAAGGATAAAATGGTGTATGATTTAAAGTACATTTATCATACCATTCTTTACCACAATCTTTACAATATACTATACTACATTTTTTACAAAAACCCAAATTAATATGTTCACATTCAGTAGGATGTTCATGATTATGCATTTTCTTTCTCCTCTATACTTTATTTTCTAAGCATAACTGGCAATTGCATCAGTTACAACAATTCCAAGGTTCCGTCCAATTATAGTTAATGGAACAGAAACTACAGGATCAGTTACAATATTATGAGGTGCACTTTGTATTAAACAACCCATAGCGTCTAACCCAGTTGCTGGTGTTGTAGTTGGCATAGTTAATACAATAGAATCATTTGCACCTCGAGTAAATGAGATGATAACCTGAAATCCAGTAAATGAAGATGTGTATGTACCCATTCTAACTAATTCTCTATATAATGCAGCATCTTCAATATCTACAGTTACATTTAATTGATATTGTCTTTGACCTTCACGATACTCATAAGGTAAGTTATTACCACCAGGAGCTCCAGTAGTAATATAATATTTAGCATCTAAGTTTTGTGAAATACTTAAACTAAAACTTCTAATTCTAGCAAATACAGTTCCAGCCAAAGATAATGCACCATAGCTAAATAGATATGGTTGAGTAGCAGGATATGCTATTGTAACATCTGCTACACCAGCAGAATAATGCGAAGCAGTATCTGTAGTATTTTGATCATGTAAATAATTGACAAATAAAACTTCATCTAATGCTAATTTAAGAAAATCACCTTCAGAACCTGAAATTGTAGCGCGATTAATTTTACCACCAGTATATCTTCTCATCAAAGCAGTAGCTACTGAAGTATTATTATATGTTACGTGCATTGCAAATGAAGGCATAATATTAGATTCAGAGATAGTATGAGTATATGGCGCTGGACCACCTGTAGTTATTGTTGAACCTAACAACGCTAATGGCCTTCCATCTAAAAGCCAAATATCTGGAATTGAACCACCTAATGAAATTTGATTCTTATATGCTACAGACCAGTTTCTAGTGGATGCAGTTCCTTGTGTCCAAACAGGTTGATAATTTACATTAGGATCTGGTAATGTTGCAGTTTGAACTACACCAAGAACTTTCGTATACGCAGAAGTACCTGGATCAGTACCATATGCTGATTCTATTGCCCATGAGTGCTTCCATTGTGAACCTAAAATTAATGTTCCACCAGCTGTCATAGTATCTCACCTCTTGATGTTATTATATATCTATTATAACAATCTATAAAATCTATAATAAAGTTGTTTCAGCCAAAATGGCGTAATTTTCTAACTGGATATTTATTTCTGTACGCCAAATATTTAAATCAGTATTAACATACTCTCTTCTACCTAAATACTTAACTCTTTGCCAACCTGGAAATACATATTTATATATAAAGCATATTGCTCTAACTTCCTTTGTCAAATTCATTGCACGCTGTCTACTATCTGAAGTTTGAACTAGTATTGATATATCAAATAATCTATCATAATACACCCAATTGCCACGCATAGTAATTTTATCATTCGATCCAGGTGAAATTACTATAGCATCATTAGATGTTATATCTAATCTTTGTATTGCTTCAGTACTATCATTTGCAACATACAATTCTGGTTTTGGAAACAATATCTCATCAACCCAATTTTCATCGAGAAATGTTTGAAATAATTTTAATGGCTCATTTTCAGTAGTTAAAGACATTAAACATTTTCCTTAGGTTTCTTAGGATTTAAGAAGCTTTCAACTTTACCACCAACTCTTCTACTTTCTCGTATATCACGACTTATATCTGAAGGAGATTGATATGGTCCTAATGGTGTTAGTTGATGTCCTACTTCACCAGCAATGTCAGATACTTTATCTGTTTGTCTACCTTTAGTTGGCTTAGTTGGTGTAATTACATCTTTTGGTTTAGAAACTTTGGAAGATGGCGGTTTTATTCCAGAAGAAGGTGGCTTTATTTTAGATGGAGGTAATTTTATACCCATTTTTGCAGCTTCTTCATGTGTTAAATGAACAACTTGCTTTTCTATAAAATTATAAATTCTTGCTGATAAATTATTCATCTTTATTTCCTTTACTAAATATCATCCATGAAACTAGCCACGACAATGCATAACTAATGGCATTTATTATTATCACTATAGTAATAAAGAGCCAAAATTGAAGCATTTCTCCTTGATCGAATTTTATTGCTGAATAAAAACTTAAAGGTGTCGCTAGTGATACTAATAGAATGTCTATTATTGCCATCATTAGCCATCTCGCTTTTGTTGGAAGGAGGTTTTTCATCAAGCACCTCTGTATTTTTATCTAATAACTCAATGTTATTCATTTAAACTATAGATACTCCTGTTAGTTCATCTAATGACATTTCTATTTCAGATTCAAGATTTTGAATTTTTTCTCCAATAGATGCTCTATCAGAACCAGAGACTGCTAGTACAGTATAATCAGAATGTCTCAAAATATTAATAGCTACCATTTTTATAGCAACATCTTCAACATCATAAAATTCAGCGTCATATTCAGAGTCTCTTCCATAGGCATAATCTACTTGTACTGCATTTTTATATTCACCAACATCCCATTGGTTGTATCTGCCTGACATTCCATACACAGCTGGCATTAAGAATTGACGGGTTAAATAAATAATACCTAAATTATAATTAATTTGATAATCAGCACTTCTACCTTCAGATAATGTTATAAATTCTCCGCCATTCCACATTTGAACAGAGTATACCTTATAAAAATTTCTATGTCTTAAGAACATGCCAAATCTATTAAAATCAACTTGAACTGGATCTGCTGTTTCAGTCACAGGATTAAACCGCCAACTCTTTCTAGTTCTATAATCAATTCTATCTTCAGCACGTCTAATCATATTTTCAACTACTAAATCAGTTGGTCTTGTTGAACTACTAAAATCATTCTTTAGTTCTAAAAATTCAGATACTTTAGTAAATGTAGCATATTCAGTAAATGGAATTAATCTTAATTTAGAAATTATAGCTTGTGTAGTACAGGCTGAGCAAGATATTCTAATCCAATATCTTTCAACTGAATCTGGTGGTGCAAGAGCATATGGAAATGTGGATGTAAATGATTTTTTAACCCAATGTGAATCTGGCAACACCCATCTACCATATTTAGATTGATTGAATGTATATGAATCAATCATTGCTAATGGCACCCAATTTTCAGAAGCATTTAAAAATTCATAATATACACCAGTATAATTTCCAACAGTACTTAAATCTGCATAAATACCAATACTTCGTCTGTCAGTGCCAATATAAATATATTGTAATGCAGCAGATAGAAATGGAATAGCAACATTAGTTGATACATACTGTGAATAATTAGTATACGTTGCTGGAGTTCCTGGAGTATAAACCCAAATGGCTTCTGGTCTCAACATCTTTAATAATCCTTCAAACAAACTATTTGAGAAATAGAATCTTCAGGAATAGAATATCTAGAAGTAGCAGTAACATATAACCAAACATACATTGAGTATGGCGATTTTAAATATCTAAATGTAGTTGCATCAGGTGGAGTTAAATCAACATATGCATTTATTACATCTGTTATTACAATTGCTGGACTAGTATCTAATGTAGAATATTTGTATGTATTATTTTCTGAATCCTGCATATGTAATTCTAGATGATGAATTCCTGTTAATGGAATAGCTACACCTTTAGATAATAATTGAAATTTTATAGGTGAAGTTGTACCTTCTCTTATAGTTAATACACTTGATACATTCATAATATTATTATATTCCTTAAATAAAAATTACTAAACTTTTTTAATTCTGTATGAGTTATCAATGAATGAAATTTGTGATTTTCCAAAACTATATTGTGGTGCTAATCTAAATCTACATTTGACATCTTTATTTGAAAGAATAAATAATATAAATTTAGAAATAATATTTTTTAAATATATTGCAGGTGCAAATGATACTGCTGACATAGCATAAATTTTGCTTAAACCACCTGACCATGACATTGTTTGAGAACCTGGTGGTGTAACTGGACCACCAGTATCAGAACCATATTCAGAACCACCTACATCCCATCTAATAGTATTATTACATATTGGCGCTGACGCACCATGCGTTGAAAGACAAGAAAAAACCCAACAATTATCAGCAATGGTAGTTATAGTCATAGAAGGACTACCACTTTGACCTACATTACCATCAACAGCATCCATTGCTTCTTGTTTAGCGCCACTATATGATACTGCTCCACCAACAACATATTTAGCAGAACTTGATAATGTTACAGTAATAGCATAAGCTGAACCTGTTGGAGGAGCTAATAGATAGTAAATAGTTGTACGAGTATTACCAGAAATACCAATAGTATCAGTTCTTGCAAAGGTCATAGTAATTCCATTATATGTAACTGACGAAACTGTAGAATCACCAGAATCTTGTGTTGATGAATTACCAAATATAAGAATATTCGCAGTAGAACCACATGTATGATTCCATGTATAACTGCTTGCAGGATTATATTGTCCAGAAGTACTAGCAAAATCATATGAAATTGAATGTGGCTTCTTTTCTTCTAATGTTAATAATCTATTAAATTTATTAAATTCATTAATAGTTTCTAATACTGGTGAGCAATAATGCTTTTTAGCTTCAATATTAAAAATATCTGGTGGTAGTATATTAACCTCTTCAGCTCTTATAGGTATATTTTGTGAAAAATATTCTTCTTTAGTAGTTTTAACTCTAATAGTACTGCCAACAGGTAATAATTTTAATAATGTCTTTGGTGATTTTGATAAATTTGTGGCGCCATAGGCTGTAAGAAATTCATTATAATATGCACAAATGCTATGAACAATTTCAACTTGTGTTAAATGGTCTATAGTATAGTTATTTCCATTAATATCATTAAAATTTAAATCAATATGAATAAATTGGCTTTGATTTTTAGGTTCAATTCTAATATAATAGCCATTGTTATATTCATCAATGGCATATTGTGTTAAATCTAAATCACCATCAATGGTATTAAATAAAAAAGTCTCATATGAAATTATTCTAAGATTATTATAAATAAAAGTCATTATTAAACCACCATTAATATTATAGCATTTGAAATTGCTATTCTATTCTTTCTATTCTACCTAAATTTTGAACAAAATAAATGTATGGATGACCAAGCAAAACTGCTGGAGCTCGATAATATCTACATTTAATATTCATATTATCACGGACATATAATGTATTTCTAAATAAGATATTATATATAGACATACCAAATACTCTAAACCGTGCAACTAGTATAAACTTACTAAGAACAAATAAGTTAAATAAAAAGTAAATACTTTTAAAATCAAAAACCTGTAATACAAAGTTAATATAGATATCTTTTTCCATGAATACTTTAAATCTATTATTAATATTTTTTTCAAACCACAATTTGAACTTAGAGTAGATATCTTTTTCAAATAGCACTTTAAATTTAGAATTGACATTTTTAATATTAATAACAAAAACTGTAAATTTTGCTGCAATTGATTTTAATGCATTAACAAATAATACAAATTTAGATTTAATATTTTTATCAATCCATAGTTTAAATCTGGTATTAATATTTTCATGTATATCAACAACGAATCTAAAATTAATATTCTTATAATACTCACTAACAACATTAAATGCACTATCAATACTTAAATATTCTTGAACAATATTATTAAATCGTGCATTAACATCTCTTAACATTAATACTTTAAATCTTGATTGAATGTCTTTATTAATATTAACTATAAAATTAGATACTACATTTATATCTTCTTGAACTTGTAACTTAAATTTTGATATAGCATCTTTAATAGAATTAGCTATAATATTAGCTCTAGAGTTTATATCTTTCTTATTAGGAACAATTAACTTTAATCTTAATGAAATATCTTTATTAGTTTGAACAATTTCTTTAAATCTAGATATGATATTTTTATATGATGTAGCTATTAATTTAAATTTTGAATTAACTTCACCATATGAATGACTTTCAAGAGTAGCACGCCATGCACCTGCAGAATAAAATGCCCATGCATATCCATCCTCATTAGCATTTAAAGATGATGATACATCTACGCAATATAAACTAGTAATATCCGCAAATTCTACTTGTGAACCCCAACTAGTAATATCATTAAGTTTAGCATGCACTTCGTATATAGTATTTGTAGTTGTAGAAATAGTTTGTTTTGTAAAAAATATATCATACGGATTTAATGTTCCGGGTTTATTCATAAATATACTTTTAAATGAATAATCTCCAGCTGCAGCAGATGATTGAAGTTCAGTTAAATCAGACCATGTATTTGCAGTTTGTTGACCACCGTCACCATATATTAATGACCAAATTTTATAATCACCACCAGAATCTTTTCCAGTTACTAATAATTTCCAATCACCATCTGCATAAACAGTTGCTACGCCATAAATATTTCCTGTAGTTTTATCCCAAATAGCTCTAGTTTGCCAAGAACCACTTACACGTTCTATAACATACACAGCTGAAAGATCACCAAAGAATAGAGCTAAATCTCCATTGGGTTTATACGCTGCAGCCATTCCACCAGTCACTGTTGTTATAGCATAACCAGGATAAGTGACACTTGACCATGTTGCGCCATAATCTGAACTAGTTTGACAATCTATTTCTCCAGTACTTTTAACCCAAAAAAGAGCAACATTTGCGCCATATGAACATGTACAACAGCCATAAATATTGTATAAATTTAAGTATGTCCATGCACTAAAATCAGATTCATCAGTTGGACTTGCTATAACTTGACGATATAATTTACGTGAATCAGCAGCTGTAGTTGTTCTCAACCTAACTAAAGAGCCATTACCTGAAATTGTTGAAGCATGAAAACAATCAACTTCAGAGCCAGTATATAATCTAGTCCAACTACCTTGTATTGTCATTATTTAATCCTCTAAATATATTAAATCATGTTTATAATATTAGCTATAATTTAAACTACACATCTATTTGTTTAATTCTATGATTATCATCTATAAATCTAATATATAAACTATCCGGCAAAGTTCCAATTGCACGATTAAATCTACATTTTGTATCTTTAATAGAATTAGCATGTAAAATGTATTTTAATAATAAACTTTTTGTTACTATTGAAAATATACTAAATCTCATTCTTAATAGCATTTGTGTAAAAACAAAAAGTTTATACAATATAGTAATTAATTTTAATGCTTGTACAACTAAATTGAATTTAAATTGGAGATTCTTTTCAAAATATACTTTAAACTTTAAATTAAGATCTTTTAAAGTAGCAACAACTAATTTAAATCTATAATAAATATTTTTATATGATGTTGCAATTAAATTAAATTTACTTAAAATAAATTCCCATTCATATGCATAATGTTCAAATCTTGATTTAATATCAGAAATTGTTTGAACAATTTCATTAAATCTAGTATCAATATTTTGTTCTAACCACAAAATAAATTTAGAATTAATATCTTCAATTACTGCAACAAATGTAATAAATCTTGCATAAATAGTATTAGAAAATATAACAACTATATTAAATCTACTATTAATATCTTGAAGAATATTTAATATAAATTTAGAATTGATATTTTTAATATCAATAACAAAAACTGTAAATCTATAATTTATATTTTTGTACTCAATTACAATATTTTTGAATCTTGAAAGTATATCTTTTTCTAATGCCACTTTAAATCTAGATAAGATATCATTCTCTATAGAAATATTCATTCTTGATTCAATATTTTTCTCAACCCAAAGTTTGAATCTAGATTTTATATCTTTTTCTACTAAAACTTTAAACCTTGAAGAAATATTTTTAAAAGTTTGAACAACAGTTTTTAATCTAAAATTTATAGTTTTATATGTTTGAACAATTTCTTTGAAACGTGATTTTATATCTTTATTCAACCAAAGTTTAAATCTAGCTGAAATAGTTTTGTATACTATAGATGGTAATGTTGTAAATGTTACTACACCGCCATAGCTTGTTCCAACAGTATTTATTACATATGCTCTACAATAATACAACACTTCAGGAGATAAACTAGATAATGCTTCAGTATAAGCTCCTGTTGAAAAAGTTCCAGATTCCTCTACTTTCGAATCAGATGTTGTAGGAACAGCATTTACTGAACTATAACAAATACCTCGTATTGTTGGAGCAGGATTACCTATAGCTGTAATATTTCCATTTCCAGTTGCTGTAAATGGTCCTATACTAGTTACAGCTTGAGTAGTTACTGTAGCTGCTTGTAATGTTGTAAATGTAACAGTTGAACCATACGAAGTACCACCTGAATTAGTAGCATAAGCTATAACACTATATGTAGTATTTTCACTTAAACTAGATAACGCTTCAGTAAATGCACCAGTATTGAATGTGCCATCTTCAGGAATGATTATTGGTGTACCATTAGTTGAAACTGCCACTAACGCGCCATCAAAGTATGCTGTAATAGATGAACCTGGATTTATTCTACATCTAACAATAAAATCAGTTAAACTTGCTCTGCATGTATGTGTTACAGTCAATAAATGCCACGCTGAATCTCCAGGATGAGATGTTGATTCATCTGCAATATATCCAGATCCATCATTATCATAAATATCCAAAACTACTCTTGATGCTGATGACGCCCATGCCCAACAAGAGAATGTAACTATTTTACTTGAATATGTCGCAGCAGTCGGATTTTGTTGACAATATCCTTCGTATGTCGCGCCATTTACAATTTTTCCTGAGTATGTTCCATATTTAACTTGTGTAGTTGAGTTTGTAACTGCTACACCAGTTCCACCAGAAGTCCATCCAGTAGGTGGAGTAGCAACAGTTTCAAATGATGGATTAGTTAATGGTATCATTGTTAACGTAGATGATGCTGAAGCTGCATAAACAATACCTCTACTGTAGCACGATTCGCCATTAAGGACAGTAATATTTCCATTACCTGTAGCTGATGTTGTAGATATACTTGATACACTTTGAGTTGTAACTGTTGGAGCTCCTGGAATGTATGTTACAGCTAAATATGGCCAATATCCTGCGCCAACGCCATAACCTTTAATATCTACTGTTTCATGCCCAGTTGGTGTATTTCCTGCAATATCTCTAGAACTTCTAATACAAAACTTAGTAGTTCCAGTTTTATTAATCCAACCATAACCAGTAGCATTTAAAGTAATAGCGTTATAACCAGTAATGCTAAAACTAGTAGTAGATAATGCACCACCAGATGTAGTTCCATAATTTAAATAATAAAAATCACCATTAACTGGTGGATCATGTGGATATGTTGGCATGCCAGTTGTAATGGTTATACTAAAATTTGTACTACTATCATCATAATCTCCATATAGATATAATGTAGCACCTGTAATAGTAGCTGTTCCTAAATAACTAGTGTCAAAAAATACATACGATCTTTGAACATTATACCTATCTGAACTACTCGCATAAATTTGGCCAACTGATATGTAGTCTCCTCCGTATGATACACCATCTCCATTTGCAGCAGTTCTTACAGAGCTATAACTATCACCACCAGAACCTAATACATCATCATATCCAGTGCTTGATGTTGAAATAAAATTAGTTATAGTCATGCATATCAACCTTTAATAACACAAGTTTTACTGAGTCTGCGTGGTGTTTATATAATTTATATTGTGTATTATTTAGCATCATATTAACAATCATCCACCTGTTTAATTCTATGTAAATCCTGAATAAATAATAATTCAAGATTTTGAGGACTTGCTGATATTACAAGATAATATCTACACTTAGCATCTTTATTAGTGTATACTCTAATTATACACCTAGAAATAGCATCTCTAATATTAAAAATAAACATCTCAAATCTAGTAAATAGCACAAATTGTGATAAAACAATAATTCTAAAAATAAAGGTAATATACTTATATACTTGAACAAATATATTAAATCTTAATAATATTAGTTTGTATTCTTGAACAAATACTTTAAAGCTCAATAATATATTTTTAAACGCGGATACTATTAAAGCAAATCTAGAATTAACTGTTGTAACAACATTAATAATAAATGTAGTGTGTATGAATTTATCGATAAAAACTTTATATCTTGTAGCAATATAAGATAATGCTTGAACAATTTCTTTAAATCTAAAAGATATACTTCTCTCAAACCAAAGTTTAAACCTCAATTTTACATTTTTTTCAATATAAATAATAAATTTAGAATTAACATTATTTTCAAACCAAAGTATAAATCTTGAGCTAATATCTTTTACTAAATGAATAAATACTTTAAATAATAAATGAATATCTTTTTCAATAGCTAATTTAAAATGTAATAAGACGAAATTATAAGCTGGTACCTTAAGATTAAATCTACATTTTAAATACGTATATGCACTAATAAACATTTTATATCTTAATAGAATATATAAATATTCTCTTTTAGAGCATATAAATTTAGAAGAAATATCTTTAATAATATTAACAAATACTATCATTCTAGAATAAATATATTGATATGACGTTTCTATAATTTTGAAATGAAGAGTAATATCACTTTCAAGCCATAAAATATATCTAGAATAAACATTATCAATATCTCTAACAACTAATCTTAATCTTGATTGAATATCTTGATTATCTTCAGCAATGATTACTATTCTAGATAAAATATCAAAGTATGTTGGTGCAATAATATATACTCTAGAAAATACTTCTTTTGAGATAAATGCTCTAAATTTTAATTTAATATTTCTATATACAGTTGCTTTTAATTTTAACCGTGCATTAACATCACTATTAAATAAGAATCCAAATCTAGTACCAATATCTTGAAATGCTTCAGCAACAATATTAAATCTTGAAAGTGCATCTGAAAATAAACGAACTAAAACAGAGAATCTTGAAAGTATAGTATAATACTCTGGAACAATTTCAATAAATCTTGAAGTAATATCTTTATATTCTGGAACAATAAGATTTAATCTAGCATTTATGCTTGTTATTGAAGATACAAATAATTTAAATCTAGTATTAATATCTTGTAATGCTGGTGCTATTAAATTAAATAATGATTTAACATCTGAAATAACAGATACGGTAATCTTAAAACGTGACGCAATATCTTTAATAGTCTCAGCGTATAATTTTAGTCTTGCATTAACATCATTATTTAACCAAACATTAAATCTAGTTTGGATATTTTTTTCAATCCAAACAATAAATCTTGAAGATACTTCTTTATTAAGCCAAAGAGTGAATCTTGAAGATATAGCTTTTTCAAATAGCATTTTAAATCTAGATGCTATAGGTATGTATAAATTAGCGCTAAAACTAAATCTAGATACAATATCTTTTGTTGCTTGAACTTTTAGTTTAAATCTAGAAGTAATGTCTTTATATACTTGAACTACTAATCTAAATCTAGAGCTAATGTCACTAATATCTAATGTATTAAATTCAACAGTTTGAGTACTACCAGCACCACCAATACCTACCGCAAAAGCAGTTGCTTTATACGAAGTGCCAGAAGTTAAATTTACTAAAGACTCTGTGAATGCACCAGTAGAAAATGAGCCATCTTCATATATTACAGTAGGATTTGAATCTGTAGCAAGTATAGCTAATGCCTTATCAAAATATCCTGTAGTACCAGCAGCACCATACAATAATCCACTAATCCACAATCCAGTAGCATTTGGTGAAACATAACTCTCATTAGTTAATAATTGCCAAGTAGAATCACCTGTATGATAAGATGAGTTTGTCCATACTACGCCATCAGAAACTTGCAAATATGCTGTACTTGCTGAAGCACACCATGCCCACATCTTGAATGATAAATATTTGCCTCGATATGCTGAAACATCTGCAATATACCATGAACAAGCACCATCTGAATATCCAGTGTCTATGACAACTTTGATCGATGATTCACTACTGGAATTAGTATATTTTGATAATACTGATTGCCAAGCATTCCATCCAGTAACATCTACTTCAGCACTTGGATTTGTAATAGGTAAGCATATAATATCACCATACGTAACTTGGAAATCATCAAAATATGCTGTTCCAGCGCAATCCATAATAGCTGGATATACATATTGGTTAGTTGCATCTATAGTATTAGTAACTGTTAATAAATGCCATTGAGAATCTCCAGGATGATGTGCTGAGTATGCACCACCCCATGTAGTTATGCGAGCACAATTAGGAGTAGCACTCCACACCCACTCTGAAACAGTAATTACTTTGCCAGCATAATTACTTCCTATATTTTGTTGAACCCAACTATTAGTACTAGCATCGGTTTTAACTGCTTTCAGAGAATATAAACTATCATGATGATACGTAGCATCTCTAGTTATAGTTACATTAGTAGGATCACCATTTGTCCATCCTGCTGGTGGATCATCTAACTCAAAAGATGGATTAGACACAATAGACTGCTGAACTGCAATATCATCAATATAAACAGTTGTAGCAGTAGAGGTATTTTGTACACATCCAAATGCCGTCCAACCAACTGCAGCAGCTGTAGCAGTAACTGTTAATAATTGCCAGGTAGAATCTCCAGTATGATATGAGCTTGTAGCTAATACAGCTGTGGAATCTTGAATCTGAGCTCTAAAAGTGTTTGCTACAGATGCCCACACCCACAGAGATAATGTGTAAGTACGAATATCTGTGGATGTTATCCATTGATAAGTGAACATCCAAGATTGAGTGCCAGCAGTCACAATCTTGCCTGAATAT
>Ga0172381_10003628_pt1 | contig 16280 bp, 21 predicted proteins | sample Leawel6488metaG_FD_119754 | JGI IMG/M metagenome (GOLD analysis project Ga0172381, IMG submission 119754) | Leachate microbial communities from a municipal landfill in Southern Ontario, Canada - Leachate well 64-88 metaG | ecosystem: Engineered > Solid waste > Landfill > Unclassified | place... | reverse complement strand
TACTACAGCGGGCGGCACGGACTATGATGATATAGATTCCTTTTTTGAAGAAGGAGAAGCTGGATATGATCTGAGAGTTTCAAGGTACCGATTTACAAATAGTGTAATTCTTTCTCAGGATTTCAGAAATGGGATATTTGATATTGCTTTAGGTATTAAGAAAGAACGAGTGTAAGTTGGTTGTAACTATAAATACTGATATATCCTATTCTCCAGATTATAAAATTGGTACTTATGCTTTTTGGATAGTATGTAATCAAGGTAAAATAAAAAAGAGCGGTAGATTAAAGCAAGTTAATAACGTACAAGATGCAGAAGCCCAGTGTATAGCGAATGCTCTCTGTACAGTATATAAGTCAAAGAGATTAGAAAATATAACTTTTATTATTATCAATACCGATGCGAAGGTGCTAATTAGTAAAATTGGCAATCCTGCGCTTAAAGGCGCTGCAATATACCAATGTAATAGGTACTTATTGCAGATAAAAGTAAAGCATAATATAAATAGAAAAGTATTCTATAAAGTAACTCATGTAAAAGCTCATAGCGGTACTAGTACTTCCCGGCAATGGATAAATGACTGGTGTGATAAAGCTGCTAAAAAAGAGCTAAGAGAATGGGTTAAAGAGATTCAAAATACAGAAAGGATTAAATATGCCTAAAACTATTATTTTACCATGTGGACATCAGACAGATGATAAATATGTTCGTAATATCCAACCAGAAGTACAATTAATCTCTTGTCCTGATCCTAGGTGCGGGGTCGTGTATGATTACAAAGTGATTACAGATACTATAGGGAAGGCCCTTAAATTACATTCAGAGATATCAGAAGAGCTTAATAAAAAGTGAAAAATAGATGCTTAAAATAACAATTAGTGGTAGGCCTGGAGAGGGTAAAACTACAGCTGCTTTCCTTATTAGTAAGGCATTACAAGAGGTAGGGTTTTATACTGATGTGTCTGACGAAGATATAAAATCACTTAACGATCCTAATCTAGAGGAATCAATACAGCGTAGAGTTGATGATAAATGTTTCCAGCATCAGCCATGTAAAATTATAACTACCAGGGTAAAAGATTCCGGGAATGAACATAAAAGTTCTTATAAATAATGAGTTACATACTTTAAGGTAGTAATACCTTGTTGGTGCGGGAGGCAAATACCTGGCCTCGGGATAGAGTTTACGCCGCCGCAGGAGAAGTAACTATGCTCTAGGCATAAGTGACGTTAGAATTCGCCGTAAAGAGTAGTCAAGTCAGTCGTGTAATCCCCCCATCTGCACGCAGAATACTAACTACCCACCCGGTAATTTTAGTTCGGTCTGCCACTGTAGATTGTTAGTAACAACTGCTATGTAACTCATTTTAATTTAATATTATGACACATATATACATATTTACATTGTGCTATATTGGAGGTGGTACTTTGTTAGAGGAATCTAACATAAGAATTCCCGCCTCCGGCTATAATGAAGCTCTAGCTCAAGCTAGAGAAGAATTTATGAATCGACATAGGAAAGAGCTTCCAGAAGATTTAGAGAAAGAAGCTATTGATGTTAAATATTGGGATTTTGATTAGGGAAGAATATGCTAGAAAACAATACAGCTATACAACTTTTAGATAATTATGTAAAGAAGTATAATTTGACTTATGCTAAGCTTAAAAATCAAGAGCGAGCCTGTGTTAGCGAAGTTGGAGCAAATTATTATAATGTACAGACTTCAATATATAAGGAAATACTTATGGATTTAGAAGCGTTAAAGAAAATTGCAATGGAAATTTCTCCAAAGAATTTGAGTCAAATCCACATTAGCCTTGATAAAAATTGTATCTTTAATAGAGAGATAGAAAGTCTAAAAGCTAAGGCTCTAGTATTAAATCAATCTTTAGCACCTTCTTCGTTAATGATGCGGGGTATCGATGTTATCGAAGACGAAAGTCTTTCAAAGGATCAATTGATGTTATGTTATGCTGATGATACAAAAGAAAAATTAATATTTTCAGAAGGTAAATTATATAAAATATCATTAAGTAACTTAAAGGAGAAAAAAGATATGGCAGATAACATAGATCGTATTGTTGATCTTCCTAAAGAAGATTTAGGCAAGAGAGAAAGACTTATTGAAAAGTTCGCACAGGTCATAAACCAGGAGAGCTTGGAAAATCAGAGTAATACTCCTGATTTTATTTTAGCAGAGTACCTTGTTAGCTGTTTGGAAGCTTTTAATAGAGCTTCTACGTCGAGAGAAACCTGGTATGGTAAGAAACTAGAGCCGGGGAAAGATTAGAAGAAAATGAATTATCTTATTTTAGAAGAAAAAGATATAGATAATATACCTACTCATTCTTCCAAACACGCAGTTACTTCTACTCTAATATTTATCAATCTTCAGACTCTACAAGTATTAACTATAGAAAGAGTATTAGTAGAAGTTATACCAGCTCTAGTCCGGCGTCTTCCAAATAAATGGGAAGACGTTGCTATATCGGTGAACTCAATCTATAATCTTATACTAAGGAACAGAAATAAATGAATAAAGAATTTTCTTATGCAATATATCCTACTACATCTACAGATAAAGGATACTTATACGAAGTAGAAGCTATATGTTATTTTGGATATTGTAAGAATCAGAAGATACATATTTCCGGCCTGGACCAATGTAGCGTGTTTCCGAGCTCTGCAATAATTGAAATATTACAGATAAGTAACACATGGAAGGAATTACGGGAGAAAATACCTTTTTCGTTTATGTTAGAGACCCATTTTGGAGAATTTAATATATCTGGAGGTACAGTTTCTTATGTAGAAGAAAAAGATAACGAAGAAGATTTGGAGGAAAAGATCTTCAAGGGGACTATATCTTACGATGAATTTTTACATATTGAAGCTGTATTCATAGGTAATCCTGAAGGCGAAATAAACAAGATGAAGATTGATGATTTCTATAAACAGGGGTATTTACAGGAAGCAAACAGACAATTTTTTCATCCCTTAGGACTAGCTTTAGAAATACGAATGGATGATAATGATGAGCACTGTGAGATTTCCGGAATATGGGATTACCGAGACGATCCAGAAGGAATGGTATTTGAAGATTCTCTATTAGCTGCGTCGGCGAGTAGAGAGAAAGCTAAAAGAATACAGCGAGAACAAGTTACGAAAGCTACTTACCGTAAAGAAAAATTAGGATTTGTGATACAGCCTATTCCCGGATTAGAATAGTACTCTAAAGATAAAAGGATAGTATATGGAACAGGTAGCATATATAAGTTGTTTTGTGCTATGGACAATAATTATAATAATATCAGTAAAAGGATATTATAAACGTCAGAATAAGTTTATAACAGTAGATGATAGAGTCAAGCTCATGGAAGATATTGATCTAAAACATAAAGTATTAGATTCTATATCTGCAGTAAGATTAACCTCTGAGTATATGGCCTCTTGCAATGCCGAGCTGATAACTATAAAGAATAAGATGAATGTTAGTTCAAAAATATTTTTTGATAATATGCAGACAAGGTCTTTTATACACAAATATGATATTTGTGTAGATATCACTGTAGCAGCGTATCTAGCCTCAGGAGCAGCAGTAGGGTCGTGGCAAAGTTTGCATTATGATATGCTTACCTCTCTTGCACAATCTGAGAATAAATTACCTCCCGGAACTAACTGTGTTATACTAAGAAAATTAACACGAGAAAAAGACGGTACAATATATTATATATTTGAGCCTACAATAATACAGGTACATGGAGAAAATGGAATAATTCAAGGGGAAAGTTTTCCCCAGGAGTAATATTATGTACGAATTAAATTTTTGTTTATACTTAACTCAAACTGAACACGAGATTGTAGCTAGCAAAATTAAGAATATTGCGAAGGACACAATCTTAAACTAGGGCATTATGAGCAATTACCTGTCCATATACCTTGTTATCGCCGGGTGCTAATTACAGGGAATAAGCAAGATCTTGCGGCTGTAAAAGTTTTCGTACAGGAAGAGTTAAAGTGTACTCTTCATCAGAATCCTGCTGTTTCGGAAAAGTATACAATTACTACACCTAGGGAATATTCATGGAGTGCGAAGTTTAATTCAAGAGAAGCAATTGAACTAACGATTACCTGCGATAATGCAAAGCTATATCAGGGGCAGTATATAACAGCTGAACTATCGAAAGAGTACTTTGAAAAATTTAGGGATATGTCTTTGAAAATTTCTACATGGCCAGGGATAAGGAATAATCTGTCTTTTCCAACTTGGGAACTATACACTTCTTTTGGAGAATTTAGTTATGTAGCAGGTAGTATATTATGTGTAAATACTACTTTTCCTGAGGTGTTTGATGTTGAGTCTGAGTCTGAGATAACTTATGGGGAATTTCTTAAAAAAGAGGCTGAAATCTTAGAAAAGAAGTAAAATTCCAATGTTTTTTGGTAATTTCTTACATAAATTATTGGCAACTCTGCCAATAATTGTGTATTATATAGGTAGAAGATATAATTATTTATATAATTTTCGGGAGAAAACATAAATGTCTACAATAATCATAGATCCTCAAGTACACGAAAAAATGGCTCAGTTAGGGAGATATTCCAATCTGCCTAACTACCCATCTATTATTCTTGCCAAGGATGCTGTACCTGGAGAAACATACTTGTTAAATGGAATACTCTACAAGGTAAATGTAGAGAGAATAAATAGAATGGGTATAACGGAAGATTCAGATACATGTACATCTGTTACTGCTACTTTAGAGCCTCAGCCTTTTTATCGTACCCAAATTGCCGGCGGCACTGAATTAATACCTTACAGTCCAGAATGGCATAAATGGAAACCAGGTATTAAAGAGAAAAAGGAAAAACTGCTCTCCGCCAAAGAGAGAAGAGTATTGCAGAGTAGAGGAGAGGTAGTTGAGAGTACTCCTAAGCTTCCTCCTCGCTCGGAAGTTATAGATCAAAAATTAGCTGAAGTTCATGCCAATGATATTCCAGATTGGGAAGCAATAGCTACCGCAGTAATTAGCCGGGGTCTAGCAAAAGAAGACGCAAGAAAAGGTATCATATCTCAGTCCAAACAGCGGCATAAATGGTATACAGTTGACGGTAAAGTTAATCCAGCTCTTAGTAATATGGGAGGGAAAAATGGACATTAAATTAGAGAGATGTAATTTAGATGAATTTTTTTCAACTATATACATAGCCCAGGAAGAAGATAAAGTAACATCGACTTCTTTTATTTCCGTAACAAATAAGATGAGATCTAGTACAGTTATTTATCGATATAAGTACGGTAAAAAACGATATAAAGATTTAGCTAGAATAGATGTAGTAGAAAAAAAGTCAGATACTAAATTAGGGTATGAGGCAGGAAAAGTTTTTTATTATGTTAATTTAGATCTACTATATATGAAAGGAGATCCCATCGAAGAATATAGATATACACATTTTAACAGAAAGAAAAAATAACTATGGGATTAAATTAAATAAATATGGTAAAGGGTATGAGCATCTTGATGAGATATCTATTGATGAGCCTGCAAGTATGAAGAATTTAGGTATGTATGGAGGATTATCGACAGATGAATGGGTTGCTCAGTATTTAGGATACGAATTACAGATTAGAAGAGGTAATATTGATATTTACGATGATAAAAGTAAGCATGTAGCGTGGAAGAGAAATATACAGTGTAATCTGGGGCAATTAAAGATTATGCTAATTCGGATATTTTTAGATTTAATAAACCGAGCAAAAGTTCCGGAAGGTACCCTATCCAGTACCTCAAATATTCTTCTTATTCCTAAAAGTATTGTTAATATCTACACTGACCCTTTAACAGAATGTAATTTAGAAGGTAAAGCTACATTAGTAGATATGATTGACCGGGAGAATGAAATAGACACATGGGTAGTTCAGACCTTATCAGACAAGGTAAAGTTACTACGAAGAATTAAAACACAACCTGTATCGAAGTTACCTCGGTACACTATATGCAAAACTAATAAAATCCGGATCAAATTACAGTTTAGCGATATTATACTTCAAAAAAGTACTCTATATTATGATTATAATTCTAAAATGTACTCTATTGTATCCAAAATAGATTTAGGGACATATAATATTAATAGTAAGTTAGCAGATAGGGCAGCTACTGGAGGATATTGGTACAAACATCTTACTTGGACGAAAGAGGGTAGATCTGTACCTAATACTTTTTTAACCTTAAGCGAATTTTTATATAAAATTGAAACTGGAGTAATTGAACTTCTACATGAATCTGCTTTAGAGTATCGCGGTCAAGGTATAGTGGAAGAAGTATCTGTATAGATACCTTTTATTCGTTTTTGTATTACAGAGCCTTTCAATTTTTGAAAGGCTTTTTTTATGCTGGGGTACTTGTATTGTACTATCAAATAACCTATACTTTATCATGTAAATTGAGACGGGAGGATAATAATGGTTGATGATAGTCAATTAGAAGCTCTAACTGCTGCTCTGCAGGCAAAGAAACTTTTGAATGTTACCTATACAAAAAGTGATGGTACTACTGAGACGCTCTCCGGAGGTATGTATGAGATTGGGAATAATAAAAAAGGAAATCCAGGAATGTGGTTATGGGTGGATTCGCCTCCAAACCCAGAAAGCCGTCCGGGTATTAGAAACTTGCTATTCGATAGAATAGATAGTTTTGAGGTATTAGATACCGACTTTATTCCTTCTCAGGGATTCCCTATTAAGTTATGGGGAGCTATTTTAGAATAGATCTGTAACATAAAATCACTTAAACCATAGGAAAGCATATGAAATTATTACTTGAAATTAACAATCAAGCAGTTACCTACGAAGCTAAAGCTTTAGAAGTATCTCAAAATATGTATGAAGGTATGGAAACAGTTATACGTATACTTGAAGCTACAATAATAGAAGATTCAAAGTTAACAGATGTTCTATTAGAGACAGTTGAAACTATAGAATCTGTTACTGAAGAGCAGCCTTTAGTGCCTATGTCTGCAGCCTCTACAATGCCGGTAGTATAATATCCCTCCAAGTCCGGTATTGCTACAGATTCGTCTCCTAAATTACAAGTTAACCTCTACAAACAGCCTCATCTTTTATCCGTTCTTACGGAGATTAGAGAAGAGTGCGGGGTAAAGTTAGTACCGCCAGAGATTAACTCTACTTCGGATAGTTATAAGTTTCATATTAAAGATGTCGTTATTATAACGGATAAAAGACATATTAAAGATGCTACTGCTGCTAAGGAAGCTATCCAGCAAATGGTAGATGAAGAAGTTTTTAACTCAAATGGATACCAGCTTCTACAGATTAAAGGTCCCGAACTAGTATCAGAAGGTGAAGATTTTATAATAAAAGAAATGGTATGGTTCGGAGCTCCAATAGTTCAGAGTACTACAATTGAAGAGCCGGATATATTACCTGATAACTTTACAATATAAGGTATACAATGAATAGTTGTTTCTGGAGATTATCCAAAGAAATATCCTCCGGGATAGTTTCTCAAATTCAGTTATTATCAATTACTGCATCTCAGTATGATGGATCAATGTATACAGTAATTCCAAAAGATTTGTTAACTAGTTCAGGAATATTACCTGAAGACCAGAAGTTTTCTGATAACTATGTAATACTCTGGGACAGTTACAGAGATCTATTAACTTTTGATGAGAGTGTTTGGAAGAAAGTTAAGATTCAAATACCTCAGCATGCTCGCTATAGAGAGCTAAATAGAGTAGGGAACGGGTTTGCATTACCTTACATACCTAATCAATGGCAAATAGAGGAAATAACATCAATTCCTATTTATTCAGAATAATAAAATTAAGCAAATGATGGTTAGGTACACTAAAGAAGACTTGGTAAGTGAATTACCAGTTGTAGAAAACATCTCTGATTATATTGCACTTAACGTAGTTGATGCTACAGCTAAGACTACAAAATCGGTTCTAGTTAAATTGGAGCAAAATGGGACAGAAAAGTGGCTACCTTTTAGCCAATTGAAAAGAGATACATATGGAACTATATATTGTACAAGGTGGCTATGGACACAGAAAAATCAGATGTAATTCTTAAAATTAAAGTAGAGGATAATATGCGAAACTATATACTAAAAAGAGTAGTTATATATTTTTCAATTCTCATACTGTGCGGGGCAGCTTTTATATTATTTGATATTCAACCATGGAGTCTATCTCTGTCTTGGACTGTAGTAACTTTTATTATCTGTTTCTGTACTTTCTGGACAGGAAAACCCCTGCTAAATCGAGCCGTTGCAAAAATTATTGCAAAGAAATTTTCTGAACTTATAGACAAGAACGCTGTATTAGATAATATGAGAGCTAAATAAATTATGAAAACTTCAACTATTATTGTTACCGTATTAATAGTACTTTTACTTAGCAGTACTATTTATTTCCTGTCTAAATATAACTCAGCTACTAAAAGTATAGAGCAAAGCAAATTATTTGCCGATAGCCTTGGTACTGAATTAGTTTTTTACCGTACAGAGTCCAAAATCATTGCATCTAAGTATGCTACCCTCTCTGATATAAATTCTTCTCTTACTCAGGATGTATATTGGAGAGATAAAAAACTTACTATACAACAGCATACCATCTTACAATTAAAAGGCATGTTAGATTCTGCGAAAGGCGAAGTGGTGTTTATAGGGGATAGCGTTATTAGTACTGTACATCAGAATACTTATTCTGATTCGGGAGTCACAATCAATTTAAGGGATAGCATCTATTTAAGCAGAGTAAGTATAAAGGACCGCTGGCAAGCTGTTAATCACCCTAAATTTGATATTAAATTAAGATTAACTAATACTATTGGTAAGGAAAAGGGAGTATATTTTGGAGCAGTAGAAATAAACTCCCCTCTTATACAAGTTGAAGATATAACAACTATTTTTGACAGCAGTCTATTCGTATTGCCAGAAGTAAAAGAGACTGCTGAAGTACCTTCTATCTTAGCTTTAGGACTCAATTTAGGTACTCAATATTCTTCTGCTGGATTTTCTCTTAGGTTAGGCCGGTGGGAGGTAGGAACTCAATATTTACTTTTTATTCAGTCTAATCCTTCCTTAAAATGGTATGAAAGACTAATGCTAACAACTTATTACTTTATCTTGTAAAGGAGCCAATTATGAAATTACGCGGCAATGGAAATGTTACACTTGCTGAAGGTAGCAATCTGAAATTTGAAGGAGTACAGCTTACAGAGTTGAAAGCTACTGAGCTTACAAAGACTGATAAAAAATGTGCTCAATGTATGCAGTTTTTTGAAGAAGGAGATAACATACTTTTTATAGGCAAGAGTGTCTATCATTTTGATGAGCAAATGATAGACATAGATTGTGAAGGAGATTTCGTACATGTTACAGGCCCTGACAATAAGATGTCTTGTCTAGAAGAATACATATCAAGACTTATTACCTCCTACATGCCAGCCCCCATAGTAGAGCTTCCTACTGAATCAGCTGAAGAAACCAAAGGAAACATAGCAGATGCAGATCCTGAATCAGGCCTGGGGTAGAAAAACCCCTATTCCTTAATATATTTAAGTATAGTAAATGTTAAGGAAGTGCAGATGCGTAAAATTAAGTATTCAACTACTGATTTGTATATCGATCCTATATCAGTAGAATACCCAGAGGAAAGAAGCTATGTACCTATTGAAAACCTTCAACTAAGGCGACAGACTCCTAAACCTTTTAATATAGTCAATGATTATACTACTGTAAAAGATTCTGATGTATCAAATCGGACTGATAATGAAATTGCTACAATTTCTAACCAATTAGATATACTAGACTGGGAGATTGAAAATTTTATTATTGGATCTAGATTAGGCAAAATAGCTTCTGGGCTTTCTAGTAAGAGTTTCTTGGATAAACTAAAATCTAGATATGAAACTTGTATTAAAGCAGAAGCGTGGAGCCTTTCCCTTGGACACACCTTAGAGCATTATAAAAAAGTGTATAATACTTATCAGGGAGATAGTGCTAAATTAGTAGAAGGAGTTCCTTTACACATCGTAACAAGATATATTCCAATTTTAGGAGATTCACCAGAGCGGCCATATCCTATAGGTTATGATTATTTACACAATATAAAGATTGGAGAGGTAATACCTTGGAGCAAGCTTCAAGAAGTACTCCAGCATCATAGATTGGCATCTACGTCTGCCCCTGTACCGTTAATCATAACTTACGCTTCATTTCCTCAAACAGTAAGGGATTTTATATCGAAATTTTTCAATAAGGAACTTACTCATTATCCAGAAATAAAGTCTACGATTGAAGAACTTACCTTACAGCCCAGGCAATTGCCAGAAGAGTATAGTGAAGATGTAGGAGCAGAGTGGTCTCCGGAGAATAATTGTATTTTCTATTATTTACCTCTACATACTCTTGATGTAAATAGCGAAGGACTGGTACACGAAATTACTCATCTTATTCAGCACCTATTGGAAGAAAAAGGAGAGAAAGAATGGACATTCCCAGAAACTTGGAATCAAAAATACAGAAATGGAGAAGATGAGTATATAAATGATCCTGGAGAAGTTCAAGCCAGGAGAGTATCAGCAGCCTATAAAGCATATCTTAGTCTGAATAAAACTGCAGCTTTTGAAACATACTTAAAAAAGAACGAAGAGTTGTTTAATCAGAGATTTAATGATTATGGAGAAAAAGGAAGCAATATTTTCTGGTCTTCAAATCAAGCACAATATAGTCGATTTGAAGCTTTAGTAAAGCTTTTTTCAAAAAAAGTTGATTTAAGTAAATCTTCTATACTAGATGTAGGCTGTGGCTATGGCGACCTGATTAGCTATTTACAAGAAAATGAATTTGTCTATGGAAAGTATGTCGGTATTGATATAGTAGAGAGTATAATAAAAATTGCTAAGAAAAAACATCCAGATAATACTTTCTATACTATGGATATGTTTGATAAGTCTCTTTCTGAAAATTCGTTTACGTATGTGATAGGATCAGGAATCTTCGCTTTGGAAGATAAGGTATGGGAAGAATACGTGATTCGAGGACTGCAGAGACTCTTACAACTAGCTACAGTAGGTGTAGGAGTAAATTTCCTAAAAGGGGAGACTAAGTACGGTACATTGCATTATACTAATTCCAAAGAGATAGAGAGAATTGTTCAGAACATTACGGATAAATACAAGATAAACGAAGATTACCTTGCCGACGACCTTACCTTGTACATGTTTAAGTAATTTAAGAAGGATAAAATGAATAAAGAGCTAGCCTTAAAGATACTCCAACAGTTAACTACTAAAGAGAATACAGGTATACCTGTTAACAGCACTCATCTATCTTCGTATACAGGAGCTAGCAGTACCGAGATAGATGAAAATTTAAGAGAATTGTATAAGTTAGGATATGTATACCCTTCTGGAGAATATTGGTATCCCACCTATCCAGGTACTCAAGTAGCCCAAAGAGGAACTACACTTGGCAGAGGAGCAAAAGACTATAATAAACTCCAAGAACAATATACTGGATTTAATGCTGCTAAAAGAGAAAAACAAGGCTTGCAGAATTGGCCTGATATTATTGCTAATTATTATTCAACTTTCAAAGATAATCATCCAGAGTATACGAGTTTTTTCAATTATCTTGCCTCCTCTCCTTCAGCATCAAGAGAGTTTATAAAAGATACTCAAGCTATATTCCTTAATTGGAATTACCTAAAGGATCCTCTATTGCATTATCCTGGACAAACTAACTATAACCGTCCCCAAGATTTGGTGTCTTTAGAACAGGCTATGGATTTTTCTATAAGACAGTTTTATGAATATGTCAAGTCTGACAGACATAGAATTAAGTTTAACAGTGATTACAGAAAGATTCTTGATAGTGGAGCAATTGATAAAACAGTAGAATATGTTAAAGGAGAAATATACCAACATACCAGAAAAGGTGAAGTAATAAGTAATACAGAGATAGATAACTTAGTAACTACTGGGCTAAAAAATGTTCTTTCAAAGCCAGATTTAACTAGTGTAGATTTAATAAAAAATGCTATAGTAGCTAAAGTAGTAAATACTCTAGATTATAGTAAGGGTATTTTTCTAGAGAAAACTCAACCTAGAATAATTGTAAGCGGTATGAGAGAGATGTTGGCTTTAGAAGGAATGGATGCTTTTAAGGTTTTTCGTAAGACTGGATACTCTTTAATCGGAGGGATTACTAATGCATCAAATATTATAAGTAACAATGATTTTACAGGAAAAAATCTTGAAGGTATAGATTTCAGCGGACTAGATATAGCTAATACGCTCTTTAATAATGCTAATTTGAGTAAGAGTGATTGGAGAGAAAGTAAAGTAAAAGGGTGTAATTTTACAGATACAAATTTTACTGGAGCATCATTTAAGCCGATAAAATGCACTAACAATATATTTAATGGATCGAATTTTCTATCTGCAGCTGTTAATAAAGATATAGATTGGGAAGAAAATGAAGGCTATCCAGATAATCTATTTATAAGAGATGTACAATTAAATAAAACCGAGCATAAAAATGTTAAACAAGACCAGCGGCTAATAAATTCAGTTGCATTACCTATTGGGGAAGAAGATTATCCCGATGCTATAACTGTAGTTAAAGCTCTCAGGCCGATAATAGAAAGACTTCATACTATTTCTTCCTTACGGAAATTAGCTTTTAATGCTTTGACTGAAGAAGAAGTTCAAGAGTTAAGAAAGTTTATAGAAGGAGCTACAGAGGTTCCGGCTATAAATCATGGCGATAATTTATTTAATTTTTTGATAACTTTGAATAGGTCCGGGGAACTAAAAAATGCTGGGTTTTCCGGTAAAGATATAAATACACTTATGGGAAAGGCAAGAACTTTAGTGCTAGGTGATCCTAAGGCCCAGCAGAGGGAAGAAGCTAGGAAAAAGGAAGAAGAAAAATTACAAAAGCTTCAACAGTTTACTCTAAAATATGCTCCCGCTAAAGAAGTCCCTGTTAGTGCTTTGATAGATTTATTTGAAAATAAGCAAAGTAATTTAGTAGGACTATTACAGAGCTATGGAGATAAAAAAGGTAATCTGTCTCTTAATGACATCAATAACTTGTATCATTCTCTAGTATCTACGATTAAGAATCTTCACTACAATCCATATATTACTCCTGGAAGACAATATGCATCTTTTGCTTATACTGGAGCTGTCTATGATCTCGAACATACTGCAAAACCAATGGCGGGAGGGGGAATACAATTCGGTATTGCTCTATATCCTAATTACTCAGCTATGCCACCGGATATAGCAGATATACTTCGTTATGCTATTGCTAATGGATCTTCTCATGTTGCAGGAGCCATGGCCTTTAGTCGTATTGCCCCTTACACTTATACTGAAGTACCTGTAGGAAAGAGATCTCCTATTGTTAAAAAGGTATGGTGCATTACAGAAATGCAGGCCGACGATTACCAGAAGATTGGAGAAGGGGTATCAAGAGATCCAGCATTTAAGAAAAAAATGAAAGAGAGATACGGAGAGGATATTGCTTCAATACTGAGAGGGTATTATAGACATTGGCCGGAAAACTTATTAAATGTTATAATAACTAAGGCTGTAGAAAATAATGTGGATGAAATATGGGTACCCCCCGGAGAGGAGGTTGCCGCTAAGACAAATAATCTTAAAGTTAACTGGTATAATTTTTATGACCGTCCGGCAAAAGCTTTCGGAGGAACTATAAAGGATACAGGGGTCACAGTAAACTTAGATCCTACACCTGGGGGAACTGGCTATAAGAGAACAGGAGATAAGTTTTATGTTATAGATCTTACTGCCTTTCGTAGGGAAAGCAGCTTAAGTTTGTTTCGAGAGTACGCTAATTTATCTTTAATTAAGACAGCAGAGTATGAATGGAATAAATGGAAGGATAATATAAAACATCATATTCAATTTTTCATAGATCATTCTCGTATAGTACATAATGAAGTAGTTAATAAGCATGTCTCTGACGAAATGTTAGTACAATGGGCCTATCGTACATTTTTTGAGGAGTATAGTGTACCTCGGTGGGTTACAGAGGATCCAGAATTTGTCGATGAAGTAAGGCGTATAATTATTGAAGATCTAGGATATAATCTATACGGGCAGGTCTATATAGATTGGGGGTTCTGGATACAAAAAGCATATGATGATTTAACCTGGTTTATACCTAAGCAACGACAGCTACTGGATGTAAATATTTCTGATAAAGAATTAGCTAGAGATTGGTGGAAGTTATGGAAAGAAGATCAAATACCTGCAGATATGAAAGCCTCCCCCTGGTATCCACTTTTTAGGGATACTATTAGAGACATGGTTATTGATATGGGATTAGGTGATATTACAGATGATACATCTTATCATTTACCGGAAGGAGAAGCTGAAAGGCTGCCGGAGTCAGAGAGACAGCAGCATGAAGAAGGGACTGAAGGACATGAATATGTTGATAGAGAAGGTAATCCAATTGAGGGTCCCCCGGAGGGCTTTGAGGAGACATATGAATCTAAAGAAGATATAAACGATACTAAACAAGAACTAATAGACGAATATTTGGATCAAATAAACGTTGCTCTCCAGCAAGGCGACGTACAAACAGTCCAGAAGTTAAAACAACGGCTTCAAGAACTAGAATCTATTTCATCTCAAAAGTTATCTTGGCTTGGTACTATGCCTGAGATGAAAAATACTGAATTTAATTTGGACGCTACTGGAGATGTAGTACAGGGGGATGTTATTCAGTTTAAGGAAGCGGTGTTTACGGGAACTTGGAAAAAGCCTGTTTATGCCGGAGATAGAATTATTACCGGAAGAGTAGTAAAAGAATCTTACGGGGAAGATAAGCAACAGCATACTTTTACTCTTCAATTACTTGATATACAAGGAACTAAATCTGATGAATATATGCCAGGTATGGAAATTCGTAGGAAAGGTAGAAATGTATATAAGAATGGAGTAAGAAGACAAGAATGGGTAGATGAGACTTTAAGGGATGAAGTGGCCAATGAAAAACATGAGCGGGGAGGAAAAGCAAGATACATACGCAATCAAAATAAAAGTAATTTATCTCGGTAAGGTTTAACATTTATTATCGATAAAATATATAGTATCTTTAGATTAATAAATATTACAAAAAGTAATTAAACAATAAAGGCGTACAAATGGGTTTTATTATTGGTAACGGTAGAAGTAAGATTATAGAAAAAGCATCAAATGCTGAGTTTCGAGAAGCTATTAATTCTAGAGCGGAATTAATTGAAGTACCTTTTATAAAACCTATCAGGCAAGGCCACGGGGGAGTATCATCTGTAGATAAGCACTTAGCAAAAAAAGCTTACGGAGATGTTGTAAGAAATGCTCCTCTATTTAACGATCCACGGTACTCAGCTTCTACATTAGCTATTCCTACAGACAATAGAACTTTATATGGATTGTATAGATTTTTTGCTGAAACTGACCCTATTGTAGGTGCAGCTTTACGGATGCATTCAGATTTACCTCTAGCTGACTTGCAATTAGGACAGTGTGGAGACTCAGGTATTCAGTCTCATTATGAAGAGATGTGGGAAAGAATTAACGGACATAAGACCTTAAATGATACTGTGTCTGAATATTACGAGATAGGAAGTTGCACTCTTTTTGGAGCGTTTAATACTACTGACTATATGTGGGATCAATTTGCTATTTTGAATCCAGATTACGTATCAATAGAATCTACTTGGGTAAATCAGAAACCTCTAATTAAACTTGTACCTGATGAATCCTTAAAAAAGATTGTACAGACTCAATCCCCAAGATTTTTATATGAGCAATTACCCCCGGAAATAATTCGCTATGTATTATTTAATCAAGAAATACCTCTTGACCCTAATAACGTATTCCAGATCGATCATGCAAAAAGGCCTTATGAAAATAGAGGCAAGTCACTAATAAAGAGAATACTTAAAGTTTTAATGTTAGAAGACAGATTTAATCAAGCTAATTTTGCTCTTGCAACCAGGCATGCAGTACCTTTAACTATAGTAAAAGTAGGAGACCAACGCTCGGGATGGATTCCTAATGACGAAGAATTAGATGAAGTAAGGGAATTGATGGCAAGTTATGAGTTGGATCCTAACTTCTCAATTATCTGGCATTGGGGAATAGACGTACAGTACTACGGCAGTAATGGTAAGATGTTACCAGTAGGGCCAGAACTAGATAGATTATACAGGCTTAAATTTA